>Ga0247694_1000135_pt1 | contig 23057 bp, 20 predicted proteins | sample CNK35_metaG_FD_182736 | JGI IMG/M metagenome (GOLD analysis project Ga0247694, IMG submission 182736) | Soil microbial communities from Purdue University Martell Research Forest, Indiana, United States - CNK35 | ecosystem: Environmental > Terrestrial > Soil > Temperate forest > Bulk soil...
AACCATTTTGATGGCTTCGGCTTCGGCGTTGGCGCGGGTGATGCGGGCTTGCGCGTCGCCTTCGGCTTTCAGAATTTCGGATTGCTTCTTCCCTTCCGACTGCAAAATCTGGCTCTGCTTGATGCCTTCCGCTTCGAGAACGGCGGCGCGCTTTTCGCGTTCGGCCTTCATCTGGCGGGACATCGCGTCTGTGATGTCGCGCGGGGGCTCGATTTTCTGCACTTCCACGCGGGTGGCTTTGACGCCCCAGTTGTTCGTGGCTTCGTCGAGGACGTGGCGCAAATTGGAATTGATCATGTCGCGGGCGACTAGCGTTTCGTCCAGCGTGCGGTCGCCGATGAGGTTGCGCAGGTTGGTTTGCGCTAGTGTCGTGCAAGCGTAGCCAAAATCCTGCACTTCGAATTGCGACTTCATGGGGTCAACAACCTTGTAGTAAACGACGGCGTCGACTTCGACGGTCACGTTGTCCTTGGTAATCAGTTTTTGCGGCGGGACGGTGATGACCTGTTCGCGCATGTCCACGCGGATAAGGTCGTCGATAAGCGGCATGATGAGCGTCAAGCCGGACGGCGCGAGGGCATGAAATTTGCCAAGGCGCATGACCAGGCCTTTTTCATACTGGCGCACGATGCGCGCGGACTTGGCGAGCAGAAACAAACAGAAAACCAGAACGACCAGAAGCGTGACGCCAAAGAATGCTCCAGAGTCCATACGGCTCACCTCACCTTGAGAGTTACGCCTTCGGCGGAAAGGACAACGACGTCCGCGCCAATTTCCCGGGGCGAAGAATCGGCGGGCATCAGTTCGGCGCGCCACTCTTCGCTTCCGACTTTCACCAGCCCGCAATCACGCGGTGCGATGCGTTTGGTGACGACGCCACTCTTGCCGACGATTGCGTCCACGTTGCTGGCGCGATCCTGCACCTGCAGCTTGCTTTTCACCCAACTGCGAATAAAAAGAAAATAGATGAGGGCCAGCGCAGCCGCGGCGGCGAGACCGGCGGTTTCGGAACGGGCGATGAGGCCGATCGTTCCCCCGGCGACGAGAGAACCGCCGACGAGGGCAAGATCGAAGCCGGTGATGGCGCCAAGAGCGAGTTCGGCAATAACAGAAACCACGCCGATGATGAGCAACAACCAGTTCGTCAAATTGCTCACGGCCGGGAACTCCTTTGCTTGCGCACCGCGAACGATAACATCCTCGCAGACGGGCTTCAATCGTCCACACGCGCGATTGGCGAAGTTCAGCGCTTCGGGCGCGGGCGCGATTTTTTGCCGGCGGAATGTTTCTTCGGAGACTTCTTGCCGTGGTTCGACGCAGCCATTTCGCGGCGTTTTTTTGCGGCCCAGCCGGGTTTGGTGGTTTGGCGGCTGCGCGCGAGGCCGAGGGCGTTGGGCGGAACGTTCTCCGTAATCGCGGAACCGGCGGCAACGTAAGCGCCGTCGCCGATTTTTACCGGCGCGACGAGAACTGAATCGCTTCCGATAAAAACGCGATTGCCGATGATCGTGGGAAATTTATTCACGCCGTCGTAATTGCAGGTAATCGTTCCGGCACCGATGTTGGTGTGTGAACCGAGTTTCGCGTCGCCGATGTAACTGAGGTGCGGTACTTTGCTGCCTTCGCCGATGACAGCTTTTTTCGTCTCCACAAAATTTCCGACGCGCGCGCCTTTTTTCAGATGGGAACCCGGACGAATGCGCGCGAATGGTCCGACCGTATTGCCGCCATCGAGACGGCTTTCGAAGATCATCGTATGCGGTTCGACGGTGACGCCATCGCCGAGGATAGCGTCGTGCAAGACGCTGCCGGTTCTAACCTTGCAGTTGGCGCCGAGTTTTGTTTTGCCGAGCAATTGCACACAGGGCTCGATGATGGTGTCTTCTCCGGCGGTGACATCGGGCCCAATGAGCACGGTCTCCGGCAATTGAATGCTGACGCCCGCATCCATCAGTTCGTTCCGTTTGCGTTCACAAAAGACGGCGTCCACCTCGGCAAGGTCGGCGCGGGTATTGCAACCGAGCACTTCGCGGGGGTCCGGCGCGATTTGCGCAAGAACCGGATCGCCCCTGGAAGCCATAACCGCAATCGCGTCGGTCAGGTAAATTTCACGGTGTTTGTTTTCCGGCTTCACTTGCGCGAGCGCGGGCCAGAGTTTGTCCGTGGAAAAACAATAAATACTGGAGTTGATTTCGTTCAGCTCGCGCTGCTCCGGCGTCAATTGTGAATCTTCGACGATGGCGGCGACGCTGTTTTCCGTCTTTCGGAGAATGCGGCCGTAGCCGGAAGGGTCGGTCACAACTGCAGACAGGATCGTGGCCGCGGCATTGCCATTGCGATGCGTGGCGATAAGCGCTTTCAACGTGTCGGTACGGATGAGAGGCGCGTCACCCGGAAGAACCACCACGATTTTTGCGTGGCCGATGGCCCGTTTGGCAACGAGCATCGCGTGCCCGGTGCCATTTTGCGGCTGTTGCAGCACCGACTCGACTTCGAGGGGCTTGACCGCGGCCGTAACTTGTTCCGCTTGATGGCCAACGATCGCAAGAATTTTTTTCGACGCCAAGGGGAGGCACGCCCGGACGACGCTTTCCATGAGCGACCGGCCGCCGGCCGGATGCAGCACTTTGGCAAGCGAAGATTTGAGGCGCGTACCTTTTCCTGCGGCGAGGATGACGATAACGACGTCTTTGTTCGGCATGGCCCGAGTATTCTCACCCGTCCCTCGGCGTTTGACAATTGAACGTAACCTGACAGAGGTGGCAACTGTGTCCTAGACGGCATGAGGTTTTTGCCGTACAGTCCAGTCAATTGTCCGTGGTATTCACGCTTGTTCACGTGTCTTGAAGGGAGCGCCGCGATGAAGAAGTGTCCGTATTGTGCGGAAGCGATTCAGGATGACGCACAAAACTGTCCGCTGTGTCACATGAATTTGACGGGGAACGTCTACGCCACGCAGCGCTCCGCTCCGACTCCGCCGCCGCCCCCGGCTTATGCAAATCCCGCCCGGCCGCAACCCGGTCTGGCCGGCGACGCCTACCTGACTCCTCCCGCCGAAACAAGCGGCAAAGCTACGGGGAGCCTGATTTCCGGAATCGCAGCGTATGTCATTGCGCCGCTCGTCGGCGCGATCGTGGCCGTCGTGCTGGGCCACCTTGGCTTAAGCGAAATAAAGAAAAGTGCGGGCCGTCTGAAAGGCGAAGGCCTCGCAATCGCGGGACTGGTGTTGGGTTATCTCCAAATCGCTGGCCTGCCGTTTATCTTGATTATCGCCGCGATTGCCATTCCAAACCTATTGAGAGCCAGGATGGCGGCCAATGAAGCTTCCGCGGTCGGATCCCTGCGAACACTCACGACCGGTGAAATTACCTACGCTTCAGTATGTCCGAAGATCGGATTCGCCTATTCGCTCGCCGAATTGGGTCCGGATGGCTCCGCCTGCCCGGAAGGGAAGAATTTGATCGACACTACGCTGGCGATCGGAATCAAAAGTGGTTACAGGTTCACGCCCAGCACTGCCAATTTCTCCGGTCAGGCGCCGGAAACAACGTTCGGCTGGAACGCGGACCCCATTTCGCCCGCAACCGGAAACCGCCATTTCTTTGTGGACCAGTCTGGCGTGATTCGGTTTGCTAGGGGCGCGCCAGCCGGCGCAGACAGCCCGATTCTCGAATGAGCGAAAGTGTGGGTGCCGCAAGCCCCCCATGAAACCCTGCCCATATTGCGCGCAGCAACTCCAGGACGAAGCGATTCGATGCCGCTTCTGCCAGCTCTGGCTCGTTCCGCCGCCACCGGCGTTCGCGCAGAGTCCAATGCTACCTGCGCAACGTGCCCGCAAAACAAGCGGAATGGCAATTGCGAGCTTGGTGCTCGGCATTCTCTGGATTTACTGGCTTGGTTCGATTTTGGCGCTGGTATTCGGCTATATCGCGAAGAAAGAGATTCGCGATTCCGACGAGCCGATCGAAGGAAATGGGCTGGCCACAGCGGGAATCGTTCTGGGATGGGTTGGTATCGGAACGCTGTCCTTCGTGATCTTGCTGATCATTGTCGGAACGATGTTCAATGAAGAAAAAAAGTCATCCGGGAAGTCGACGTCGCACGTGACAAAGTCTAGTCCGCTGCGGGAACTTGCTCCGGAGCCGCGACCTGCGCGGTATTTTCTGCCGGAGTTCCATCCTCGGTCGTAATCGTCCAAAGAGTCGGGTCCGCCAGCAAGTTGCTGACAAGTTGCGTGTGAAGGGCGTGTCCTGCTTTGTGCGCTTCGACTCGCGCCAGTAACGGCAGTCCCACGAGCGCGAGGTCGCCAATGAGGTCCAGCGTTTTGTGGCGGCCAAATTCGTCGTCAAACCGCAGTGGGCCATTCATTACGCCATCGTTGGTCAGCACAATCGCGTTATCGAGAGAACCGCCGCGAATCAGCCCCATGGCGCGAAGCGGTTCAATTTCGCGTTCGAAACAAAACGTGCGTGCCCGCGCCAGCAATTGTCGAAAGCTTTCCTGGCTGACGTGCATTTCGAACTGTTGTCTGCCAACGAGGGGATGCGGAAAATCCACGAAGCATTTCACATGAAATTCGTCGGCGGGGTAAATGCCGATGCGCCGGCCATTGTCGATGACTTCGAGCGGCTTCAGAACTTTCAGGTAACGGCGGCGTTTGCGCAACCTGCGCGTGCCGGCTTGCTCGAGCATCTGCATGAAAGGCTCGGCCGAGCCATCGAGAATGGGCACCTCGATGGAATCGATATTGATGAAAACATTGTCTATGCCGCAGGAGTAGATCGCGGCAAGAAGATGCTCGGTCGTCGAGAGCAGGACGCCCTGCTTCATCAAGCTCGTGGCGTAACTGACGCGGGCGACGTTTTCGCCGCGCGCCTCGATGATGAAATTGTCCAAGTCCGTGCGTCGAAACACGATGCCAGTATCGGCAGGCGCGGGAACGAGGCAAACATGGCCAAAAACTCCGGTGTGGAGGCCAATGCCCTCTGCGCTGACTTCCCGCTGAATGGTGGACTGGAACATGCGATTCTATTGTAGCAAATGCAGGGCCAGCCAAATGACAGCTTCTGCTTTGTTTTCATTGTCTTACAGAACACAAATTTCCCTGAACTTCCGGTCATGTGGTAATTGTGCAACAAATTCCTAGTTACCCGTGGCTTTGCCGACCAAGTGCCGGGTTTTCGGTTTATCGTTAGGCTTCCTTTACCTGACGCGCTGCGTCCCATAGAGTGGAAGTGCTATAATTCTGTTTTGTCGGCGAAAGACGGGGGGCTCATGAATCGAGCGGCTCGTATCGGCATTATTGCCATCTCGGCGGTCATCTTCTGCTACGCGGGATTGGGTCACGTCCTTGGCCAGACGCACGACGATAAGGCGTACAAGTCGCTGACCGTCTACGGCGAAGTCCTGCAGAAGATTCAGAACGATTACGTCGACGATCCGAACATTCCCCTGGTAACGGCAGGCTCCCTGCACGGATTGCTCGAATCGCTCGATCCGCAATCCAGCTATTTGACTCCGCGCGAGTACGCCGAATACAAGCAAAAATTGGCCGCGAATGCTGCCGGCGAAACCGGCCTGACCATGAGCAAACGCTCGGGCTATATCATTGCGGTTTCGGTTGTGCCGGATAGTCCCGCGGAAAAGGCCGGCATTCACAGCGGCGACTTTCTGGAGTCCGTCGCGGGATTCACGACGCGGGAAATGTCGATCGGCCAGGCTCTGAACTTGCTCCGCGGTTTGCCGGCAACCAGCGTAAAAGTCGGCGTGATTCGCAGCGGCAAGGCCGAGCCGGAAGAAGTGGACCTGGTTCGTGAAAAAGTGACGCCGCCCAGGATGCAGCTCACGAAGGTGGATTCAGATGTGTATGCCGTGCGGCTGCAATCGCTCGACGCGGGCCGCGCGGAAGAGTTGCGCTCACGCATCGGCGAAGCGGAGAAACAGGGCGCGCACAAGATTATTCTCGACTTGAGGAATTGCGGCCGCGGTCCGGCATCGGAAGGAATTGCGGCGGCACGGTTGTTTCTCTCGAGCGGCACGATTGCCACGTTGCGGGGCCAGACCGTTTCGGCCCAGGTTTTCTCGGCCGAGCCTAACAAAGTAGCCTGGAAGGGCCCCGTCTCGATTTTGATGGATGGCACCACTTCCGGAGCCGCGGAAGTTCTGGCGTCGGCGCTGGAGATGAATCACCGCGGCCAGCTCGTCGGCGACCGAACCTTCGGCCTCGCTTCGGAACAGAAGCTGATTACCCTCGATGATGGTTCGGCCCTGATTCTAACCGTCGCAAATTATTACAATGGCAGCGGCAAATCCATTCTTGACGAGGGCGTCGTCCCGACGGAAGTTGTGCGCGCCGCGCTTGTAGACAGCGGCGATGGCAACGATGACGAGGATTCGACGACGAACACGGGCGCGGCAACATCACAGGCGCCGCAATCGATCAAGCCTCTCTCTCCCGATGACCCTGTTCTGAAGAAGGCGCTTGAACTTTTCAAGACTCCCGCGAAAAAAGCGGCCTGATTCAGACCAGCGCCTGCACAATATTTCGTAAACCGACCGGCTCTCTCTTACAATCTTTTTGTGAACCGCCGCAAGCTTGCGCTTCTGTGTTGTATTTTTCTTTGTTTGACTCTCCTTTCCGGCGCCTGCCGCCAGCCCGCCGGCGAATCACGCTCCAGCCCGGCGGCAATTCACCAGATGACTCGAGAATTTGCGGCCGCAGCGCAGAAGTCTGCGCCGGCCGGCACCGTGATTCGCATGAAGCTGCTGGCGTCAACAAAGGGTCCGGCAATGCCTGACTGGCTGGAGGTGACATTGTTCTCCCTAAACACCGACGGCCAGCGCAATGCGCAAACCGCGCAACTCTTGCGCTCTCTCAATGCCGTTGCGGAGCGCCACAAACTTCAGCCTGGCGCGCGCGGCGATGAGCCGAACGGGACCTCAATCGCTTTTCGCGCGGGTTCTCGCACGACTCACTCGATTGAAATTCGCTTCGCGCGTCGCGCGGCGCCGGCCCAGCGCGAGACCGTGGACGCCCGAGCGCCACGTCTGGCCATTATTCTCGATGATTTGGGCAGCGACCGCGCTGCGGCCGAATCGATCTTCGCAATGCCCTACCCGCTGACGATTTCCGTTTTACCAAATCACGAACATTCCAAAGAAATCGCGGACGAGGCACTGCAACGCGGATTTCAAGTGATGCTCCACCTGCCGATGCAATCCGTCGCCAATGAATCGCCGGAAAAAGAGGAATTGCGGCCGGGGATGTCGTCGGCACAGGTGAAATCACTGCTCAGCGAAATGGTCGAGTCGGTTCCGAACGCCGTGGGCGTGAACAATCATCAGGGTTCGCAGGCGACAAGCGATCCGGCGTTGATGAACGAACTGATGCCGGCGCTTCGCGGCTTTAGTCTCTTTTATGTGGACAGCCGCACAACGGCCGCAACGGTGGCGTTCGATACGGCGCAGCGCGAGGGCGTGCCCACGGCGTTTCGAAATGTTCCGTTCCTTGATGACGTGACAGACACCGCCGCGATTCGGAAACAGCTTCAACTCGCCGTGCGCGGCGCGAAAGAGAAAAAAGCCGCGATCGCCATCGGCCATCCCCACGCCGCCACGCTCGAAGCCCTGCGCGAGTTCCTGCCGACCGTGCGCGCCAGTGGAGTCCGGCTCGTGTTCGCTTCCGACCTCGTGCACTAAGGCCGCCGGGCTTCAGGATTCTGTTTGCGGCTGCTTTGCGGGGAACCAGAAATGAATCAGGATCGCGCCAAAGGCCAGCGTAAGGAATGCGAGCAAACTTCCCTCGGGGCCAACTTCGCCGCCCGTCAACCACGTGCGCCCCGGGGCGATGGTTGCGCTTGAAAGGTGGCCCTCAAAGATTCCGCCGCTATCGGGAACGGAGTACAGGAAGCTTTCTCCGAAATCAAAAGCTGCGTGCCATCCTACGGCCAGCCACAATGAACCGGTTCGCCGCAAAGTGAACGCCCACAGTAAACCCGTAAAAAATATATTGGTCACACCGAACCAGTTCTCTCCGCTATTGCTCAGGTGGACCAGAGCAAAAATTGCGGAAAGTACAAACGCTGCTGACCAAAAACCGATCCCGTCGGCCAACGTCTGTTGCAGGTATCCGCGAAAGAGAAATTCTTCCGGCAAGGCAATCAAGATCGCTGCGACAAGCCAAAGCGCGCCCCATTTCAAGATTTGCGCGCCGTGAAAAGACAGCGCGCCAAACGAAAAGGCGTGAAAAGCCGCCATGCAGCCGACAATCAAGCTGATCTCGCAAATGCCGATCAGCATCCCCTGCCAGAATCGTTTGCCGAAAGCTTCTCTGGCAGGCAAACCATAAATCGAAACCGGCCGGGCTTCGATCCTCGCCATCAGCAAAGCGGCGCCGAATGCAGCCAGAAAAACCATCGCTTCTCCCAGCATTATGGTGGAGATTTTGTAGGGATCCTGGGCACGCAAAAGAAAGGAAACCGGCACCAGCTCAAAGCCGTAGAGGAGTAGGGTCAGGCAAACGTAGACCAAAATGCGCCAACCGGAACGGATTCCCTGCTTGTTATAGAAGACGGGGTTCGGCAAATTCGGCGCCGGCTGATTCCAGGATTCGTTTGCTGGCGGGTCGCTCTGCGGCGCTGTCGTGGAATCCATCGCACTCCCCAACTAAATGCTGCCGCAGTTTAATCGTACGTGCGGACTAGCTTACGGCGCCATGCGCACGCTGGCTGCTCCCAGAATATGACGCGTCTTTGCTTCCTGCACAAATGCGACGAAGCGCAGGTTCTCTTTTTTCCACACGGGATCCAACTGCACATCCTGCTCGCCGGAGTAAGCCGCGTCGCGATTCGGCGCCGTTTCTCCGACCTTGCGCAGACTACGCACAACGGCCGCGTGATGCAAGTCTTCGCCGGCGTTTTCGCCGCGCGAAACGCTCGAATGCAGTCCCGTTTCCGTGACCGCCAACCAGACTTGCGCTTTTTCTGATTCCGGCGCCGGCAACATTTTCACCGCGATAAAAACTCGAGCCTTTCCGTCGGAAACCGGGCGGCGCAGCAAGTTAACTGCAGCTTTCGGCCCGCGGACGGCCTCAGAAATCGCACCCCGCGCCCGGCTCTCGGAACTTCCGACAAATTCCGCGCGTCCATCCACAACCATCTGCGGCGTGTAGACGCCGTCATTTCCGAACACCGCCGCATAGTCCTGCTGCCGCTGGGTCCACTGGGCAGAAGAAAACGGATCGCGCCAGCCCAGCTGGTCCCAATAGTCCACGTGCTCTTCGAGAGCGATAATGTCCGCATTCAGGAGACGCTGCTCGCCGGCCAACTTTGCCAGCAATGCCTCTGCCGGCGGACAGCTCGAGCACCCTTCCGATGTAAACAGCTCAACCACTACGGGCCGGACGGGAAGATTTGGATGAGCGGGTTCGTTCTGTGAGTTTGCGCGACTTAGCACCAGCACCAGACTAAACACCACGACGGCGCCGACGGCCGCAACACCAGTAAACAGCTTCACGGGGCACCTCGAATCTTACTTGGCGGTTTGCCACTACACGTGAGATGCGCGTCGCCTCGTAAGGAAACACCGAGGCTGATTCCGCGCTGGATTCTGCTTGCTTTAGACTAACCTTTTTATTAGTTTTAACCGGTTAATTGTTGGCACGGAGTCTCGCATGCTAAATTCCAGCTCCACGGGGGTGGGCGGTCGCCTCGCCATTAATTTCGCCAATCTTCCGTCCCTGCCGGCCTCGCCTCCCTCGGAAAGTCTCAGCTGGGAGGACTTAGTCCATTTCCTGCGTGCTGCTAGAATCATCTCCGCCGACCGCGCCGCAGAACTCTTGAGCCTCACCGAAGTCGATCCACAAGCCGCGTTCGGATTGTTGAACCGGGCTGAGCGGCTTCGCGACGCATTGCGCCTGGCATTCCGGGAGCTTGCACAGCGTCACCGCATTCCGGGCGAGCAAGTGCGGCCCATCAATGACGTACTTCGCGTGACGGAAGGCCACGACGAGTTGGTCGAAGCCGACAAGTCCTGGCGCATCGAATACGTTGCACGCGAAGGGGGGCTCGATTGGTTGCTGGCCGCGATCGCACGTTCAGCCGCGGAAATTATTTCCGAGGGAGAAGCCACCCGCGTGCGCCTCTGCGCGAATCCTTCCTGCAGCCTGATTTTTTACGATGCTTCCCGGACGCACCGTCGCCGGTGGTGCTCCATGTCCCTTTGCGGCAATCGCCACAAAGTCGCCGCGTTTGCTCGCCGCCACAGTGCCGGCAGGCGTGGCTCGTAAACTGTGCCTATTTTATGTATTGCGGCTCTTGCCCTTTCGCCCACGGATCGTAGCTGTGGGCGAACACCAGGCGGTCGGCCAGCGGCGGATGGCTATACAACCAAAACGTAATGAAAGGCGGCGGGTTCGGGTCTGACAGATCTTCCTGCCCAAGCATCTGAAACGCGTGTGCGGCCACTTCGCCGGAATTCGGAACGATTCCGTGAATCACTTCCAGCCCGAAAACATCCGCGCTGTGTTCCTGCGCGCGCGAGAATGCGGACTCAACCGGCATCGAGATAAACGAGAAGAGCTTGAACAAGAAAAACATGACCGCGAGGCAAGCGAGATCCTGCGGTCCATAGATCTTCCAGGCGCCGCCCCACTTTTCAAGGCCGAAATTCACGGCCCGGTAGCACAGATACATCGCAACGAAAAACGAGAATGCAAAAAACAGGATTCCGTTGCGCACATGACCCAGAACGTAATGGCCCGCTTCGTGCCCAAAAATAAAAAGCGTCTCGTTCAGCGTGGTTTTGCGGATCGTGTTGTCCCACACGACCACGCGCTTCGAAGCGCCGACGCCGGTCACGTACGCATTGATTTGATTCGTCTTGTTGCTCGCCCGCATCAGAAACATGTGGTCGCGCGGAATAAAAAGCCCGGCGCGCTCTGTAACCTTCTCGATGGCGGATACGAGTTCCGGATTCGTCTTGTCGAGGGGCTCATATTTATTGAAGAGCGGGTCGATGAACCACGGACTGATGAAGACCATAAAGATGACAATCGGGAACGCGCAAAGCCAAAAAAACGCCCACCATCGGCGCTGGCTGCGGCGGATCAGCCACAGGAGAATCGAACCAAACAGCATCGCCGCACAGAGAAAAAGTGCCTCCTCTTTGGCCCAGTCCAAAAACCAGGAATTCCAGGTCTGAACGGATTGCGCGTAGCGCAGCGAGAGGGAATGCCAGTAGAGAAGTGCCGGAAACTCGCAAATTTCCACGCCAACTACCAGAATCGGGATAAAGACGAGGCCCTGCAGCAAACGGCGCTCGGTCAGGCGCTCTGCGAAATCACGAATTTTCGCCACAATGCCCAATCGCAAAATGAGCCACGCGGCGGTAAGCCCCAGCCCTACCCAAAGGAAATAGACCGCGTAACCTGCGCGCGAATACGCCACCGCTTTTTCATAGCGTTCGTGGGAGAGGGTGTAGCGGTCTGTTTCGGTTTTCGCTTCCGTGACGGGAGGATTCTGCGGAGGTTCAGGAGGCTGCGTTGTTGGCGGGTCCACCGTCGGCTTTTCCTGCGCGACGAGGACCCCCGTACACTTTTTATTCGCATCAACTTCTGCCGCACGGAAGTCATGCGCCCGCGCGGCGCTGCGGCACACCAGCACGGCACAACAAATCACCAGCGTCGCCAAGAAACGGCCCACACAGCCGCTCCCTTTCATCGACCCTCCCGCTCCCTGCTATGGATTCTGAAGCGCCCGGGGTGCTTGGCCCCGGCGCGCGCCGCGAGTATGCAGCACATGTCTTTCGTCCGCAACGTCTTCCGCGAACCGCCCGGCGAGCACTCGGCGGATTCCCACGTTCTTAGATGCGCGAAAACGCCGTTGGAAAGCAGCCGAACTCGGGCGAGGGAACTAGGGCGTTGGGGCTGGCGCAGGATGGGCCGTCTTCAAACAATAATTTCTAACGGCTCCGGTAGTCGCAGCGCTGATATGAACCATGGAAGTCCATCGCTCCAGTTTGTGGTGGCCGGTTCGATGAAAGACATAGGCGGCACCGATCGAAACTCCCGTACCCGCCGCCTCGATCGCGGCAAAAGCCGCATGGTTATCCACCGCGTCGTTGGTCAGAAAGATCTCCTGCCGCCCGCGCCGCCTCATGTTCAGCGTCGAAAAGTAGTCCAGTGTTCGCGAAGCGCCGGTACCAGCAAAGAGCCACGCATTCGTTCCGTCCCAGAACTTGTGTTCGTCAATTTTCTTGATGGCAACCGCAGCAGGGTCTTGTTTCGGAGCCGGCGCCACGGGCACGTCTTGCGCCGCACTAACGGGTAAAACGAATGACGCCGAGATGAGCGCAAACCCGATGAAGAAACATCTCTTAGGTGCCGCTGGTCCGAACTTTCTCAAGAAGATCCTCATTTGCAAATGCACTCAGTATAAACGCAGTTGACCGCCCGCCTCGCAACCCCAAAAACAGTGCCTCATTCGCGGCCCTGTCCTTTCGGGCGATTGCACGTCACGCGCCCCTGGGCGTATTCTGCACCTTGAGCCCAACGCGGGAAGAACCATGAAAACGCCAATGAACTCTCACATCAGAAATTTTGCCCTGGGGTCTGCCGTGGCATTGATTGCCGCTTTCGCCGTTCCCACGCCCTCCTTTGCGCAGTCGCAGGACGACTCTTCGCAATCCGTCGCCGAAGCTGCTCGCAAGGCCAAAGAGCGTAAAAAGGCTGCCGCAAAAGAAACTCACGTCATCACGGATGACACGCTAAAGCTTCGGCCAGCCTCCGCCGACTCTAGCGGCGCGCCGCCCGCGGGCACGGTCATCAATACGACTCCCGTTGCCCCAACCGGTGATACGCCAGCGACCGATGCGGCATCGCCAGCCGCGGCGTCAACGGAAGTTGCTAAAGCCGCCGACCGTTCTACCGCCGCGGATGACCAGAAAAAGAAAGCCGAAGCAGCAGCCGCCGCGGCCAAGACCAAGGAATTGCTCGCTGAGGCGCAGACGCAACTCGATGTCCTCAAACGCGAACTCGCACTCGATTCCGATTCGTTCTTTTCAAATCCTGACTACGCCCACGACGCGAACGGCAAAGCAAAACTCGACGGCCTCAAGCAGCTGATTCTCGACAAACAAACATCGGTTGAAGAATTGAAACGGCAACTGACTGAGTTGGCGGAAAAGGCCGGCATTTCCTTGGACGACGCGAAGCCCGCCGCTCCTCCCCGCAGCTGAATCTAGTTCTGCAGAAGTTGCTTTTGACAACGAATCCTTTTTTGCCATCCCGTCTTTGTCGTCGCTGCATACTGAGTTCAAGACCTTCTCCCTCGCAATCCGTATAATTAAAGCCGGACCAAATGAGCCCGGAGACCACTTCGTTCGAATGGAATCAGCTCCTGCCTGCGCGACGCCTCGCGCCGGTTCCCGAATCGCTTCCGGTCATTCACTCCGGAAAAACCGTTCTCGTCACCGGCGCGGGCGGCAGCATTGGTTCTGCGCTGGTCCACGCCATCGCCGAGCAATCTCCCGAATTGCTGATTCTCGTCGATCATTCCGAACAAAATCTCTACGAAATCGAAACAGCGCTTTCCTCGGGTTCCGCGGCAGTGCCGTTTCTTGCGGTGCTTGGCGACGCCGGAGATCGCCAGCTTCTTTCCTCGTTGTTTGAAGAAAATCAGCCGCCGATTGTGTATCACGCCGCCGCGTTCAAGCATGTTCCCCTCATGGAAGCGAATCCGTTCGCGGCGATTCGCAACAACGCGCTGGTCACCTGGAATCTCGCGCGCCTCGCCGCCGAACACGGCGTAGCGCAGTTCCTGCTCATTTCCACTGACAAAGCCGCGAATCCGCGCAGCATCATGGGTGCATCGAAGCGCCTCGCCGAGCTTGCCATCCTTAGGGCGGGATCGGAATCGGCCGGCGCAAACTGCCGCGCCATCCGTCTTGGAAACGTTCTCGGCTCACACGGCAGTGTCGTCCCGCTCTTTCTGCGGCAAATTGCGCGCGGCCAAAACCTCTCGGTCACTCACAAAGATGTGACGCGCTATTTCCTTACCATGGACGAAACGGTGAATCTGATTTTTCGCGTCGCGTCTCTGGTTGCTGCGGGCGGTCTCTTTCTTCCGGAAATGGGCCAGCCTGTAAAAATTCGCGCCATCGCCGAACGCCTCTTGCAATTGGCCGCCCCTGACGCCCCTCTGAATCTCGCCATTGAATTCACCGGCCTTCGCCCGGGCGATAAACTCTCTGAAGACTTGCTTTCGCCATCGGAATCGGTCGAACGCACTTCCCTCGCCGGCATTCACAGGATTTCAAGCCCGTTCATCTCCGGCTCAAAAATCGACGCCACATTCGAACGCCTCAGATCGCAAACCCATGAGCGCAATCTTTCCGCTCTCCTTGAAACCATCCGCGAAATTGTTCCCGAGTACGAACCCAGCGCCCGACTGACTGAACGGGCGCCGCGCAGCGAAATCCACGCATCATGACCGACGCGCGCCGGAAAATAGCGGTCGTTACGACTTCGCGCGCCGACTATAGCCATCTGTATTGGCCGCTCCGTGCGCTCTCGGAACACTCTCTCGTCGATCTGCAACTCATCGCGCTCGGCGCACACCTTTCGCCTGAATTCGGCGCCACCATCCGCGAAATCGAAAAGGACGGCTTCCCCATCGCCGGACGCATCGAATGCCTGCTCAGCTCCGACTCCGACGTAGGCATGGCCAAAACAATCGGCGTCGCTGCGCTCGGCCTCGCCGATCATCTGGGCGCGCTCCGCCCCGATCTTCTTCTCCTTATCGCCGACCGCTACGAAATGCTCGCACCCGCTTGTGTCGCCCTCGCCCTCCGCATTCCCATCGCGCACATCGAAGGCGGTGAAATCAGCGAAGGCGCCATTGACGACGCCGTACGCAACGCTCTCACCAAAATGGCCCACGTTCACTTCACATCCACCTTCACTGCCCGCGATCGCGTAATCTCCATGGGCGAACAACCATGGCGCGTTCATCGGGCCGGCGCGCCCTCGCTTGATCACCTGAAAAAATCCAGGCTCCTCACGCGCGACCAACTCGCCGAAAAACTCTCACTCAATTTCGACATTCCCGGCGCCGTCGTCGCCTATCACCCCGTCACACTTGCAAACGACACGCTCGAAGAGGCGGATGCGCTGTTCGGCGCGCTCGGACAACTTCCCGAACAGCTTTTTTTCTGTTACCCGAATGCCGACGCAGGCAGCCGCGCGCTGATCGAACGCACGAAAACGTTCCTTGGCGCCCGCGGCAACGGCCGCATCTTCGTCAATCTCGACGCTGTCACCTACTGGAGCCTTCTCCGTCAAGCCGCTCTTTTCCTTGGCAATTCGAGCAGCGGCATCATGGAAACCCCTTCCTTCGCACTGCCTACAGTCAACATCGGCATTCGCCAGCAAGGCCGCGAACGCGCACGCAACATCATCGACGCTCCGGCAAACAGCGCAGCCATCCTCAACGCCGCAGCAACGGCTCGTAGCAACGCGTTCCGTCAATCGCTGGAAAGTATGGCCAACCCTTACGGCGATGGCAACGCTGCCGAGAAAATCACCGGCGTCCTCACCAGTGTTCCGCTCGGCACAACGCTCCTTACGAAGCGCGCCATTTCTTAAGAAAATGAGAATCCCTCTTTCGGCACCTGACATTACCGACACGGAAATCGCCGCCGTCACAGAAGTTCTCCGTAGCGGCCGGCTCAGTCTCGGCCCGCAGCTCGACGCCTTCGAATCCGCAATCGCCCGGTACACCGGCACACAACACGCGGTTGGCGTCTCCTCCGGCACGGCAGGTCTTCATCTCGCGATTCGCGCACTCGGCCTCAAGGAAGGCGACGAAGTTATCCTTCCCTCCTTCACTTTCATCGCCGCCGCAAACGTTCTCCGCTACGAGCGCGTCACGCCTGTCTTTGTGGATGTCGATTACCTTGAACTCAACCTCGATGCCAACTTGGTGGAAGAAGCCATCACGGCGCGCACCCGTGCAATTTTGGCCGTGCACACTTTTGGCAGGCCGGCGGAAATGCACGGGTTGCAATCAATTGCCCAGCGTCACAATTTATTTTTGATCGAAGACGCCTGCGAAGCTCTCGGCGCAGAGTATCGCGGCAAGAAAGTTGGCGCGATCGGCGATGTCGCGGTATTTGCTTTCTATCCCAACAAGCAGATCACGACCGCGGAAGGCGGCGTGGTCGTAACGCAGGATTCCGAACTCGCCTCGCGCGTCCGTTCCCTGCGCAACCATGGTCGAACAAATTCCGGGGCCTGGCTCCAGCACGCCGAAGTTGGCTACAACTACCGCCTATCGGAGCTGCACGCCGCTCTCGGATTGGCACAGTTGCGGCGTATCGACTCAATTCTGGCGCGTCGTGACGAAATCGCGCTCTCTTACAACCAACGGCTTCAGTCGGAGTCCTCGCTGATCAGACCGCTCGTCAGGGACCACTACAAGACGATCAGCTGGTTCGTGTACGTCGTGCGATTAGGCGACGAAGCTGATCCGCCAGACCGCGAGCGGATCGTTGAGGCCATGGCCTCTAAAGGAATCGCCTGCGGTCGCTATTTCCCGCCGATTCACCTGCAACCCGCCTACGTTGGCCTGGGGCACCGGCCGCTTCCCATTTCGGAATTGGCCGGCGCCCGCACGATCGCGCTGCCCTTTTTCAACCGGATCACCGATTCGCAGCTCGACGAAGTCTCCGAAACGCTCCGTTCGTTTCTCTAATCCGGCGCGAAACTTCCTACTTCGGTTCCAGCACCAGCGGCAGTCCGTTCTTCGAGTTTCCGATAATGACAACTTTCGTGTTCGAGCTCGCCGCCAGTTTCTCCGTCGCTTCGATTCCCTTCCACTCCAGCAATTGCGGGCTGATTCCCTGCGCCACAATCTTCTGGAAATCGGAAATACCCTTTGCCTCGATGCTCTTCCGGTCCGCTTCCTGTTTTTCCTTCTGCAAAATGAAACTCATTCGCAGCGCATCCTGCTCCGCTTGCTGCTTTGCTTCAATCGACGCCTTCAGGAGCGGCGGCAACTGAACGTCCCGAAGCAACACGTCCTCGACAATCACGCCACGCGGGGCCAGCTTCGAAACCAGGTCGTCTTTGATCTGCTGCTGAACCAATTCCCGCCCGTTCGTATACAGATCATTGGCAGAATGTGAAGCCGTCGTTCCGCGAATCGCCGACCGCAACTCCGGCTCCACGATCTTTTCCGCGTAGTCCACGCCGATCGTGCGAAGCACTTGCGCCGCCTTGTCGCGGTCCAGCCGGAACAGCAGCGACGTGTCGAGCGAAAGCGTCAGCCCTTCTTTCGACGGGACGCTCGCGCTCTCTTTTCTTGACTGCGTTTGCACCGACATCTTCTCGACCGACTTCAGCGGATTGATCAGGTGAATCCCTTCGGGCAAGACGTCTCCCGTCACCCGCCCGAACAGCGTCAGCACTCCCACATGTCCCGTCGGAATCGAAGTCGTCGATGCCATCAAAAGAATAAACACCGCGACAACAGCCACTATCGTCAAAAATCGTGACTTCAGCCCGCTCAAATTCGGTATCCCCGGCTTCCCCCCGCCAAAACTGAATTCCACATTCGCCATAAATTCCTCCTCTGGCAGCTTCTAAGCGCGCGGCAGACCCGCTTCGTTGCGAGCCATCTTACGTGCCCGGAACGTCCAACCGCAACCCTACCACTACATCTTGTAGTGCTTTTCTCTTGACACCAAAGGCGCTCCGGCGCAAAATCCCCGCCATTGCAGTTCATCTCGCCGCCCAGGGGAACCCCGCACTGGGGAAGGCGGCCACCCGGAGAAAACAAATATGCAATATCTGCCCGGTTGGACCGTGCAATGCATCAATCCGGAATGTTCCGCTCGCGGTCATTGGCTTCGCGCCCATCTTTCCGGCCCCAACGCCGGCCTTGAGTTCTGCCCTAGCTGCGGCTGCTCCCTTCAAGCCGTTCCGCCGCCGCTCGGTCCGCGTCTTCGTATGCGCCCGCGCCCCCTCGCCGCGCGTCCGCCGCTGCGACCGCGCTGAGCCGGCGCTTGTCAATCAATTCTGCTTCGGTAATCATGCAAAGGTGAGTCGCGCCCGTCAGCCTGCTTATTTGGCCTTGCTGGTTGTGACTTTATCTCTGCCGACCGGAGTCCGCGCGCAATCAACCGAGCAACCAGGCGCTTTTGAAACAAATGCCTCGAAATCCCGGATCGCATACCCAGACACGCAGGCGGGTTTGAAGCAACTCGCGACGGATATCATTAAGGCGCAAAAGGAAAATAATGCCTCGCAAGCCCAGGAACTTTTCGAGAGTTTCGTTTTACCCAATTTTCGCGAGTGGTACGCGCAGAATTTCAACGAACCTGCCATAGCAAGGGCGGTGCCGGCGTACGCGGCCAGTGCGCCGCGCCTGCCGGCACAGCTGGCAAGCGTTTTTCTCGGCAACTATGCAGAAGGTTTCCGGTCGATCGAAGCCGTGCGCTATGACGACTTAGAAAGCGCCTGTACCAGCACCGCGCAGGTTTTTAGCGCAATGACGGTGAGGAAAACGCGAGTTCCTCTCTACGAACTAAGGTTTACTCACGGCGACCGCTTCAAGGCCGTCTTCGCCTTCGCTTACGTCGGCGGCGCGTTTCGACTCGTCCTAACCCCGAATTTTTCTAAATCGATCGGTGGAACGCCGGAGCAAGCAGACGGCGCCGGCTCGACGGTTTCTAAGCCGGATGGACGCATTAGAATGGGCGGCCCTGTGCAGGCGGCAAGCCTGGTATGCAGGGTTCAGCCTTATTATCCGGAAGAAGCGCGGCTGCAGCGCATTTCTGGCACCGTACGATTCCACACAATTATCGGAACCGACGGGAGCGTAAAACAACTGGAGGTCGTTACCGGCCCTCCCATGCTTGTCGACGCGGCAAAGCGCGCCGTCAGCCGTTGGCGCTACCGTCCAACTTTACTTAATGGGGAGCCGGTCGAAATAGACACGACCATCGACGTTATTTTTTCCTTGAGTCCTTGAGCGATTGCCGAGACAACGACGTCAGGCTTCGACCAGCCCCTTTTCCACCATCTCTTCATCGCTTAGCCACAAATCCGGAATATTGGCCGAACCAAACCGAAGAACGTCTTCGAGCGCGCCCCGCACTTCGCTCATGCGGAAGTCCACACCGATCTTTTCCAGCAAATCGATCAACGCTTCCGCACCTTCGGCCATCGCCGGCTTCGGCAAAGCGCCCTGCGCTTCCAGTTTGTGGTACGTGATGATGTAAATGGCCGAGGGTCCCGCGCCATGCCGCACGATGCGCAAAAACCCTCGCGTTTTTTGGGTAACGGTTAACGGATTGGCTGCCAGTGCTGTTCGGGTAGCGTGTGCGCTCATTCAGTCGCTCGCGTCTCCTTTTTTCTCACTGGTTCAGCTGCATCCGCTCGTGCTCCCGCAGTTTTCGCACTTGTAGCACGCGCCGTTCGGCACCATCAGCATTCCGCATTCGCTGCACGTCGGGGCGCCTTCGTGCGCATTGGTCATCGAGCTCGAACCCGGATTCGAGGGCTTCACCGCCGGAGGCATCATCAAAGGCATGGACGTGACCGCAGGCGCCATCGCCGTACCCGCCGCCCCCGCTTCCACCGGAGATGAGCCATTCAGCTTCAGATAGTCGGCCGAAATAAACCTTCCGCCGAGCCAGCGAGCGATGTAATCCAGCACCGACGAAACAAACCGCACATTGGGATTCGAAGTAATTCCGCTCGGTTCAAACCGCGTGTTCACCAGCTTGTCCACGAATACTTTCAGTGGCACGCCGTATTGCAGGCCCAGCGAAATCGTGAGCGCCAGCCCATCCATCACGCCCGAAAGCGTCGAACCTTCCTTCGACATCTTGATGAAAATTTCGCCCGGCCGCCCGTCTTCGTACATGCCGACCGTGATGTAGCCCTCGTGACCGCTCACGCTGAACTTGTGCGTTACGGAAGCGCGTTCGTACGGCATCTTCTCCCGCTGCGCGCGCGCAAACAGTTCGCGCTGCATCGGCAAAATCTCCTGCGCCGCAGTTTCCGCTTTCTTCTCTTCTTTCTTCCCCGCATTGAGGGGCTGCGACTTCTTCGAATTGTCGCGATAAACCGCCACGGCCTTCAGCCCCAGCTTCCACGATTCGACGTACGCGTTCGAAATGTCTTCTATCGTCGATTCTTCCGGCATGTTGATCGTCTTCGAAATCGCGCCGGAAAGGAACGGTTGTGCCGCCGCCATCATCCGCACGTGTCCCGTCCATGCAATCGAGCGGCCGCCCGGAGCCGCCAGCGAGCAATCGAAGACCGGCAAGTGCTCCGCCTTGAAGTGCGGCGCGCCTTCTACTTTGCTTTCCTTATCGATGTAGGAAACGATTTCGCTCGTCTCTTCCGGCGTGTAGCCCAGCTTCATCAGCGCCGCCGGCACCGTGTTGTTCACAATCTTGATCAATCCGCCGCCCACCAGTTTCTTGTACTTCACCAGCGCCAGGTCCGGCTCGATGCCCGTCGTGTCGCAATCCATCATGAAGCCGATCGTTCCCGTCGGCGCCAGCACCGTCACCTGCGAATTCTTGAACCCGTGCTTTTCGCCCAAGGTCAGCGCGTTGTCCCACGATTCCTGCGCCGTCATGTAAAGATCCGCCTGCACGTGGTCCGGCTGAATCCCACGCATCGCTTCGCGGTGCATGCGGATCACATCGATCATCGGCTCGCGGTTTGCTGCGTAGCCCGGGAACGGACCCATGCGTTCGGCGATCCGCGCCGACTGCGCGTACGCTTCGCCGCACATCAGCGCCGTAATCGCGCCCGCCGTGTCGCGGCCTTCGTCAGAATCGTAGGGCCGCGCCATGGACATCAGCAGAGCGCCCAGGTTCGCATAACCCAATCCCAGCGGGCGGAAGTCGTGCGAATTCTTCTCGATCTTCGGCGTCGGATAGCTGGCATAGTCCACCAAAATTTCCTGCGCCGTGATCGTCACGTCCACCGCGTGCTTGAACGCCGTCACGTCAAACTGCCCGCTCGAATTCACGTACTTCATCAAATTCAGCGAAGCCAGGTTGCACGCCGTGTCGTCGAGAAACATGTATTCCGAGCAGGGATTCGACGCATTGATCCGCGCTGTCGTCTTGCACGTGTGCCAGCGGTTCACCGTCGTATCGTATTGCATGCCCGGATCGCCGCATTGCCAGGTCGATTCGGAAATCTTGTACATCAGGTCGCGCGCGCGCAGTCTTTCGTTCGGCTGCCCGTCATTGACGTTTTTCGTCCACCAATCCTTGTCCTCGAGTACCGCGCGCATGAACTCGTCCGTCACGCGCACCGAGTGATTCGCGTTCTGGAAGAAAATCGAGGTGTACGCGTCGCCGTCAATCGCCGCGTTGTAGCCCTGCTCGATCAGCACGTGCGCCTTGCGCTCTTCCTTTGTCTTGCACTCGATGAATTCCACGATGTCCGGATGGTCGATGTTCAGGATCACCATCTTCGCCGCGCGCCGCGTCTTGCCGCCGCTCTTGATCACGCCGGCAAAAGCATCGAAGCCCTTCATGAAGCTCACCGGGCCGCTCGCAATGCCGCCGCCGCTCAAGGTTTCCTTGCTTCCGCGCAACGAGGAAAAATTCGTACCCGTTCCCGAACCCCACTTGAACAGCATCCCTTCCGTCTTCGCCAGATTCATGATCGAATCCATGCTGTCCGCGACGGAATTGATAAAGCAAGCCGAACATTGCGGTTTTGCCTGCACGCCCACGTTGAACCACACCGGCGAATTGAACGCCATCTTCTGCTCGACCAGCAGGTGGCTCAGCTCGTCTTTGAACGCATCGCGCGACGCGTTGTCCGCAAAGTAGCCGCCTTGTTCGCCCCAGCGAACAATCGTATTCACCACGCGTCCGATCAGTTGGCGCACCGATCCTTCGCGGTCGCTCGTTCCCGGTTTTCCGTGAAAATATTTGCTGGCGACAATGTTGGTCGCCGTCTGCGACCAGCCCTTCGGCACTTCCACGTCGTCCTGGCGGAAAATCGTCACGCCCTTTTCGTTGCCGATCAGCGCCGAGCGCTTTTCCCATTCGACGCCGTCAAATGGCGAAATCTTTCCGTCCGTAAAGAACCGCTCAAATACGAGTCCTTTGCGAACGCCTGCCGCTGTCTCCGCGGCCGCCTTCGTCTCGAGCGTCTTGCCATTCAGTGCCGGCTTCACCGTTGCCATCCGTTCCTCCACATACAGGCCCCTCGACCGGAGGAACCCTTTTATTTTACTCCTCCGCGTGCCGCGGAGAATCCCTGCATCCAACTGCTTACTTGCCGCGTCCAATCCTTCAGAATCTGGTTTACGTTAGAAGCCGCCCGCTAAAAAACCGGACGCGACCACGCTCCTGCCGGTCTCAGCTCTCTGAGACGACAAAAGCAATGCCCTGCCAGCGGCCGCCTTCCAAGTCACAGCCTCACAGCAGGTTCGCTGCTCCGCAAATGCCAGTTGCGAAGCTTCTACTTCGCGCTCTGTTTTTTTCGCTTAAAACCCGGGCCGGTTTCGTGGGTTTGTCGCACGGACCTAGTAGTATCCCCGACTCGGTCCGCCTGGCGCTTCCACGTTCCCCCGAATCTGGATTCGCAGTATCAGCGCATGCAAAATGTCTGTCAAGAGAAAAACGCTAAATGTGGATGACTTTTTCGTACAGCGTCTATATCTAGTGGTGCCTTTTCTTCCCGCGCAACTAGCGCGTTTTCAATTTTTTTCTTCCCGCCCCCTCGCGCTAAACTCTTTGCATCCAATATCCTATGAAACCTCTCCGCTCCCGCTCGCTTCTTTGTCTCGCCCTCTTCGCCGTCTTTCCGCTTGCTCTGACAGCGCAAGATATTTCTCCGACCACCATCTCTCCGCTCCCGCGCGGCGAAAAACTCAAGCTCGCCGGCCTCCCCAACGCCGGAAAAATCAACGATTCCCTTTTTCGCGGCGCACAACCGCAAGCGGAAGGCTTTGAACAACTGAAGAAACTGGGCATCACCACCATCGTCGACCTTCGCGGCGAAGATCCGGACAAGA
>Ga0247694_1000153_pt1 | contig 20584 bp, 30 predicted proteins | sample CNK35_metaG_FD_182736 | JGI IMG/M metagenome (GOLD analysis project Ga0247694, IMG submission 182736) | Soil microbial communities from Purdue University Martell Research Forest, Indiana, United States - CNK35 | ecosystem: Environmental > Terrestrial > Soil > Temperate forest > Bulk soil...
GGCTCCGTTTGTCCTGTATCCTGCGTAACGAATAGGCTCCTATCCTTGACCAAATACAGATAATCCCTCAAAACGAAGCAGCAATTGACGCTTTGTCCACTTTCTTCCGCTGGCTGCAAGATCGAAGTCAGTCCATCGTAGCTGTCAGGGTCCTCTACCTTCGAGAAACGTACTTGTGTATTTAGAAAAGGTTGTGAGGTCGGAAAGAACTCAATTTCATCAATCGCTACAGTAGCCAGATTGTCCGGCGTCCCATCGACATAAAGTCTGAGCGTCAGGTCAGTGGGGATGGTAGGCAGAGAAGAGAGCACACTTCCGCTATAAGTAAGAAATTGAGAAGTCAGCGTCTTGCACTGGATTGAAAAAGAACCGGCAAGTGTTCCACTGCTGAAAAACTCAAGATGCAAAGTTCCTTGCGTGAAAGGGCCTATTCCCACACTTGCTAGCCTGACCCGCACGCTGTAATTCGTGTTTAGCTGCAAAATCTGTGCTCCGAAAGCATCCTGAAAGGCTGGCTGTGTGATTAATCCTCTGGTCGCTGTAACTCCATCGCCGCTGATAGCGTAGGCATTTCCGAATACCTGCCCGAATCCTGAAAATCCGCCGCCTGTAAAACTGGTGGCGTCGGGCGTCCAGCCAAGCGGGTAAGTTCCTACGGGGTTTGTGGTGAATCCGCCGTCAAAGGAGAGATTAACGAAATCATCTACTTTGTTTAGTTCTCCCCACCAGACGAGACGATTATTGTAGGAAGTAACTCCCGCTGCTGGGCCAAGGGTAATCAATTCAAAAAGATTGTCTACGTTTGTCCCGTTCAGCAAATCCACGTCCGTGAAATCGAATACCTGGGAAGTAGTCGTGTTGTCGTTGATAATCATTATGGAAGCGAAATTAGTGGAATCCGGGATGTAGAAGAAGCTGTCGCTTGAAAAAGGAGTGAACGCCACGATTCTCGCTACTACGTTCGGAGGACCTATGGGGATATTGGTAAGCTGCACCCTTTTCCCGCCAATTGCTGTCCATGATAGAGGCGGAGCCGGTGCGGTGATATAACCATTGCGCGTCAGGAACATCACCGTAACCTGATGCACACCGGCCTGAATGTTTCCAATTAGCGTTACGGTCGCTCCGCCAGAAAGCCCCAATCCCAATGCTGGCCCTATGAAATAGATTGCCGTATTGCCCACCATGCGGATTTGCCATGTACCGTTATACCCAGCTACTCCCGCTCCGGCGATGGTCATGGAAAATCGTGAGGTCATCGTAAAAGTGGAAGGCCAAGGACCGGGAGCCGTCAGAGTAGCGACATAGATAGGCCAAGTAACCGTACCGCCGCCAGAATTAGCTAGCCCCAGCGTGTTGTTATAGACCTGAAACTTAGTGGCGGAAATTCTTTTCGCAACGGCAAAGGTACCGTTGTAGCCACCAACGCCAGCCCCGGCAATCGTTACGGAATCTCCGGGTTGTAAGACCAAGGGGACGGTAGCGCCACCCCCTCCGGTAATCGAAACAGTCACAACATTTCCCGTTTGGGTAAGACCGTTAGGGGAAGCTACAATCACGCCCTGCGCAAGGAATCCTAATCCGTTAGGCGCTCCCAGGGTAGATAGTACGGAAACCTCATCCGTAGCCGTAGGAGCAGCGCCGGGACCTACTTGGCTGACCCTGTCCGTGTTTGTTCCGTCATAGGCTCTTGGAATATCAGAACCAAATTGCCCTTGAGGAAAGGCTATGTATTCCCTGCCGAATAGAGTTACGGAGTTGCCGAAGTCTCCTGGAATCATCGTGGCATCGGTAATCGGAACCGCAACGCCGGGAGCGGTAGTCACATTCTCGTAGAAAAGGTTTCCGTCCGAATCTAGCCACAGTGTTCTTACCGTGCCATCCCGCAAAATGAAGCTCTTGAGGTAGTTGATTTTGTCGGGGTTAGCGGAAGTAAGTTCCGTGGTGAGGCCGGGGCGTGTTCTCCACAACCCCGGCAGGAACTCAATGTCAGAACAATCAGGCGACATAAAGTGAGGAAGGTTAGTCGGGTCTGTCCAAGTGGCCAGCCCGCCAAACTCCCTAACCTTCATCGCCTGATAGCCGTTAAGTGCCACTGTTACCTCAGTTCAAATTGTGCCGTGAAGCTGATCAGATCGCCGGTAGCCGCAGCAGGATAAGCGCCAGCAGCCAGTTCAGCTACCGCGCCAATAAAAGCCCTGATCTTTCCGTTGGCTTGCGTAGTTCCAGGTACCCAGGTGTAGTTGTTGAGCGCCTGTGCCGCCGTGCCAATCTGGCTCTCAAACTGAACAGCAAAGGGTACAAGCGAAGACGGGATACCCAATCCTGCAAAGGTCAGCGTGTCGCCGCCCTGCACATAGCTGCCGGATAGTGCAATCGTTCCGTAGACCCACAGCTGTTTCCCATCGTATTTCTTTTTCGTAATTGTCGCTGCTGCCGCCATTTGCTGCTCCTTTTCAGGGTTGAGTTCACCCGTTTGTTTTTGGCTCTACAAGATTCTATTTGTTCCCCAGTAGCGGTTTGAGCCGCGCCCGGAGTTGTTCGCCCTGCGCCTGCCTACAAGATAGTTCCTTGCGTGCGCTTGCAGATTGAGCAATTCCTTCATGTCCTCGTTAAACATGCCGAGGAAGATGCTGGCATTCTGCGAGCCTCGTGCATTCGAAGCCAGAAACGCTGTGTATGTCGCAATGGCATCCTGACAGCCACGGATTGTGAACTGGCCGTTGCCATCTGAAATATCAGGGAAAGCCACGAAGTAACGAAGCCTTATATCCATAGAATTTACGGAGCCTGGAAAGTAAAGCCCATCCTCATACCAGGCAAAGACTCCATTTCTCTGCCTCACGGAAGAATCCGAAAAACTGGGAAGTACGTTCACCTGTCCCATTGGCGCATAGGCCAGTCCTGACCCGTTGATTCTTTCTGAAACGTCACGCGGCCCAAGGAAGTCAGCAGGCAGTTGGGGATTAGTCGTATCGAGGAGTTGCGTGGCATTTGCAGGAAGCGTCAGATAGTTCTCGCTCGTCATCGTCTTGCTGCCGTTTTCCTGCAATCTGCTTTGTACTTTGCGGTAAGCCTTGTTAGCCAGAGGGATGAGCACGGTATCCGTGTAAACGTCCCCTTGCACTACCGGCGAGATGATTCCGTTACCGCTCGTGACATTTGCTCCCGTGCTGGTATAGGTAAATTGTGTAGGACTGAGAATCGCCAGTACGGTCTGCGTTCCGTTGAAGCTCAAATCGGAGACGCTTTGCACCTGGATGATGTTTCCCGCCTGCAAGTTATGCGGAGAGTTCGTCGTCATCGTGACGAGACTGCCTAAAGTGCGTACGGCCCCAGTAGGAGGAATCGTCACGGTGAACGGAATGTCCGCATCCATGAGCATTGCTCTCGTGAGAGAGAAACACTCACTACCGAACGGAAACGCAGTTGTGCCAAGTACCGGCAATTAGATTCCCCCGATGGGTCCATCCAAATCCTGTTCAGGAACAGGTTCCTTTTTGGGGCGTCCCGGTCCACGCTTCGGTGCAACCGGCACGCTTTCTTCTTCCGATTCCTGAACAAGGCCAAACTGTTTTGCCTTCTCGAAATCGAGTATTGCATGGCAGCCCTTGCAGATTGCGACTCCAACGTTGATGGATTCTCCGCAAGCAGGGCACTGCGTCATTGGCGGAGGAGCGACAATCGCCCATTCCCTCTTCAGCCCCAGTTCATCAACGGCCATTTTGCAAATGTCGGGAATCTCTTCAATCTTCTTTGTCCGCATGAACTCTTTGTCACCCGCTTCAATGAGCTTTTGCAGCCACTTGATGCGTGTCTGGCGCGCGGCGGTGACTTCCGCTTCAGTGGGGATATGGTCGGGCGCACAAGTAAAGCAGCCACGCTCTGTAAGCCGTTCATTGGCGAAGTAGTCTGCAACTACCTGCTGGTAAGGAATCGGCACGGGGATTTTCTCCGCTTCGCTTTCCGCATACGTGACGTAGATTTTCTTCACATCCATCTGGTCGTCAATCACGATGCTGGTGAATGGCTTGTCTGCGGGACAAGCGGGAATTCTCCAGCCGAGCGTGTTGTACGTCCTTCGCGGAAGCTGAATCTGTTCCTTTGAAGTATTGCAAATCTGAATGCTTCCCATCTTTCCTCCTAGCTGAATTTAGAAATCTCAAAATCACTGGGCATGATGACATGCTCGTTCTTTGCCCATTCGGGACGTGCTTCTTCAATCTTCCTGATTTTGTCGCACAACTTATCGTCTTCTGCCTTCTCTTGTTCCGCGAACATGGCCCGCTTCGCTTCTTTCTTGATGCGTTCCGGTAAATCCCGATTCCTGATAGCCGTATCCACGATGGCATCGCAGATAGTCGGCGTAAGCGGAACAAACTCTTTCTTCCATGTCACGCCTTTGGAATCCCTGTACTCGCGTTCAATTACTTTTACGATTTCATATTCCCCTTGGCGAGGGAATGGCCCCAACGTCTCAACTTTCTGACCATCAATCCATTCCGTGAACATCGTTTCCCAGACAAGTTCAGAGCCATAATTCTCTGGTGGGCACCACACTTCAAGAATCCAACGGTCCTTAGCTTCCGGATGCTTGTGCACACGTTCCAGACCGATATGCGACCCGATTACGTTACCGCTGTCGTCATGGTGATTCCATTTACCCCCAATCCATGTAAATCTGTCCCCTCCCCAAATTACCCTGAAATTAGGTAGACCATGAGGATTTAATCCCCCTTTTTCCCGAATACTTTTTTGCAAATAGGCAGGGACTTTCACGGTAAAATACCTCCGTGTACGACCCTGCCAAACGACATTTGAAATACCTCAAAGCCAAAGCTAGTCGCCCTGAAAAACTGAGAGAATCTTCTAGAAAATCCTGCAATAAAGCTTTCCATACAAACCCAATCCGTAGAGCTAAGATTCTGGCCGCTAATAAGAAATGGGCTAAAGCCAATGCAGAAAAAATGAAAGAGTATAAGAGAAAATGGTATTTTAAGTTCAAATCCAATCCTGCCAACAAGAAAAAAGCTATAGATAATGCTAATCGTTGGCGGAAAAACAATCCTGAAAAGTTCTCTCATCTTGCTAGGCGCAACCAACATAAAAGAAGGCTGTATAAAAAGCATTCTGCAAGTAAGCATACATTTGAGCAATGGAAATCCCGGTTGGCCTTTTACGGATGGCGATGCTTTTATTGCAAAATCCCTCTCACCTTCAAGACCGCTACCAAAGACCATCGTATTCCTCTATCTAAGGGCGGGACTGATTGGGCTTCTAATATCGTCCCCGCGTGCCTTTCCTGCAACTGCAAGAAATATAATTCTAAGGTGGGGCGAGTTATTCTCCCGCCCCAAGAGAGTAAAACTACTCTTCAGTAAATGCTCGATGAACCAATTACGGGCAATCCGAGCGATTTAATATACGAACTCCCCGCTGGCTGGCGGTTGAAAATTTGGACCCCAGCCTTCATCCAGAATTGCTCCTGTGCAAGCAAGCCGCCTGGAACGGTGGAAGTGTCGATTTTCGGCCAAACGATCTTGTCGCCAATCGTCAGGAAGCCGGTATCGGTGGCCACGATACGCCCCCAATAGCCAAGGCAGAGGAAGTCAATGCGCGTACGGTCCTGATGGATGGACTGCACCACAGGAACATTCGACATCTTGAGTCCCGACTGGTTGTTGAACATCAGGTCTACTGCTTGGTTGCCGGTTGGGTCTTTCCAGATGTTGCTGATGAGCAGCGCAATCGACTCGTAGGAATCGGCTTGTGCCGGATGCAGGTAGGAGATGAGTTTCGTCATTTCCGTATTGAAGAAATTGTCTCCCAGGTTCAAACGGATGCGATTCAAAGCTGCACGAACCATGCCCGTTGTCAGCGTGGAAGAGCCTGCATTGACGCTAGGCGTCACAACCTGCGGAACAGTCGCCCGGTTCAGGCCCAGCCAAGTGCCGGAAGTCGCGTCCGACTGGTGGTACTGGATGCCGAACAGCGAAGACTGCGCCGTAAGCGTGCCGGAAAGTCCGCCGATAACCAGCAAGTCCGTAGCGATGCTGCCGCCCGGAGCCGCCGCTACCGTAATCGTGTGAGCTACACGGTCAAATGCCGTCACCGTAGACGAGCCACGGTTTGTGGTAAGCGCCGCGTTGTACACCTGCACGTTCTGGCCGACCATGACGAGTTCTTCCTTGAAGCCGTCAGTCGTCATTGTGAAGGTATTGGTGGACACCGAGGTAATCGTTCCGATTACGCCGTTGCCAGCCGTGTTCATCAGCATGTCGAGGAACGTCTTGAACTGCTTGACCGCAAGACGCATAACCTCGCCCGTTGCCGATTTCACGCCGCGTTCAGCGCCCGTGGTTGCGTACTTCGCAAGCAAGGTATAGCTGAAGCCTGACGTGTAATAGAACGGGGTAAGTGTTGCGGTCTGCCACACCGGGCCTCCGGTGTCGCCAACCGAACCGCCGTCCATACTCACCTGCTGGAACGTTCCGCCAATCGACTGAAGCAACGGAATACGCGTTGCCCTGTTCGATGCCGGGTCTGCTTCCTGCTTTTCCATCAGGTTGTAGAGGACGGAGTCCATCTCCAAAAGTTCGGGGATACCATCTTTGTAAACAATCAGCTCGCGTTCTAGGCCTTGAACGTTTGCCTCAACTGAAGCCATTCCAATCTCCTTTTGGCATCCCCGCTAAAAATCAAACCCGCGCTTTAGGCGGAACGTAGTTCCCGGATTCCATTTCTTTCCATACGTCTTCCGATGTTCGTTTACCGTTCTTCGGCACGGCAGCAGCAGCGGAAGAGGTTGCTTGTGGACCGGAACCAACGTCTTTGGTCTTTGCGGCGATTGCCTGTTTTGTCTCAATCGTCTGCTTGCTCGTCTGCAAGATGGATTTGCTCCACTCGCTTGCAATATCTCGCGCCACACGCGGAATGACGAGCTTTGCCCGCTTTGTGGCGAAATCAACGATGGCATTGTGGTCGGAAATTCCTTGCCGCCCTTTTTGTGCGCCTTGACGGTAATTTTCCATCTGAGCGACAAATTGCGGCTGTTCACCGAGTGCTTGAAGCGTCTTGTCGTAGACTTCCCTGACCATGCGTTTCATCGTCGCTTCCGAAGCATTGGGAGCAGCCTTTTTAAGAGTTGCCTCAATCTCCGTAACCGTGCGATTAATGACTACGCTGTCGGTCTGTCCCCAGAACGATTCAAACGCCTGCGTGCCTTCCGACTGTTCTTTCTCTTGCAGTTTCTTCCGCAACTCTTCGACTTCAGGATTGCTGGCCGGTGACGCGGTGCGTCCCGGTGCAATGCCAAGTGACTGAGCTACGAGTTGAACCGCTTGAGCCAGTGCCTCGTTTTTATCCCGCGCTGCAATCCCGTAGAGATTGCTGAGCACAGGGTCAATGTAGGATGCCGCCTGGTCGCGCCAAGCATTTACATCCGTCTTTGCAAGAATCTGCGGCAGATCGGAAACCAGCTTCGTAAACGCATGAGAGTCTGATTGTCTGAGGCTTTCCACGAACTCGGCAGGGCTTTCGCGGTAGGTTTTACCGAAAGCTCGCGCCTGTTCCGACTCTTCCACCAGCTTTTCAGCGTCGGCAAGTGTCGGTACGCGTTCGTGTATGCCCTTGAACTCTTCCCACGGCTGGTCCCCACGCATTTCTACGTAGGCTTTGTGCTGGCCGAGAATCTGTCTGAGCTTTGGAGCTGACTTGATTTGGTCCTTGAACTCCGAAAACTCTCCAGTCCCTTCCGGCACTTCGTCCAGATTAACTTCTGTTTCTTCCGGTTCCACGCCTTGGGTCGGTTGTTCGGCAGTTTCCTGCCCCGGCACCGCTGCCGGAGTTTCAGGCGTTTCTGTGCTTGGCGGAGGCACTTCCGGTGTCGCAGCCGCGCTTGCTGCGCCGCTTTCAATCTTGGCAAACTTCTGCTCAAGAGTGTCGGCGGGGGGTGTTACTACTGTCGTTGCCATTTTTCTCCTTAGAGCTGCGTCATTTAACGCTGACTAGGCGATTTGCTCTATGCTCCCGCTCCTGGACTTCCAGAAGCAGAACTCGGTTTAGGCGGATTCTTCTCCGCTGGCTTCAGATGAGGCGGTGGGAGCATGGCCCCAGCCCCTCCGGCGTCGGCAAGTGGTCCCTGATCTTGAAGAGCCATTGCCGCGACCGCTTGCTGCATCTCCTGCTGCTTCTCCATCATTGCGCAGGCTTTCGAGAACAGTTTTACGTTTTGCCAGCCCGGATTGAATGAGGCCTCTACCATCATTCCTTTATCGCTAATTAGCCAACCCTTTGCCGTAGCTGCCGCTACTTTCAAATCGTCAACATCGGGATCGGGAGAAATGCTGGGAACTAGTTGAGGCTGGCCAGTTTGGGGGTCAATCGCCCCCATTTGATTTGGTTGCGGAGCTTCCTGCGATAGTCTCTGGATGTCGATATTAGTTTTTTTCCTCTGTTGCTCACCAGGGACTTGAATATCCGAAATTCCAAACTTTCCAAATGTATATTCAAGATTTTCTGCGGAGGCTACTGCTTGCAAGAAGATAGGATTCGCGCCATTCCATAAGTTCAGCAAAAGCGCTCGTACATCTGCTTCGAGGACCGGAAACTGCGCATCAACTTCCGGGAAGGCAACGATATTGCCCTGCATGTCCTCAAGCCGCACGAAATCGGTGTCAAATTCGCCTGTATCGCCCTGCTGAGCTACTTCCATGTCCTCAGTGCGGTTATTGGCGAAGCATTTCACTGCTTTTGCATCGACATTCGCCAGAAATTGCTGGAAATTGCGCCAGACACGCCCGATTCTGCCCATTGCCTGATTTCTTTGGATAGCAATGCCAGCCGCAGTGTCGTTTGAGCCTGTATCTCCGCCAAAAAGGGCTGGATAGTTACCTGAGAGAAACTGAGGAATGGCGTTCATCAGCATGTCGATGTACTTCATCATGGCCATCGAAGGCTCTACGGCTTGTGTAAACTGCATCTTCTGCCGAATGTCCTGATTTGGAGCCAAAGTCACGGGCGTAATATTGCCCGCATTCGCTACTTGCTCGTTCCGAGCTTCAATATCAAATAATTCTGTATCGGCAAAGCCCTCCGGCACGCCATTCATGCAAATCTCAAACAAAAGATTCGTGCAATCGTTGAGCTGGTCCTGAATCGGCAGAATCGAGCTGATCAGCGTCTCTCGGATTGACCCCTCGCCGGGCATCGTCTGCATGGATTCCCACGCCTCATCCATGCCTTCCGCTTTCGATTCGCAATACTGGCCATTGTAGAAAACAATCTTGACGCCCTTTGGATACATCTGGAGATACTGCGACCGAAGCACCTTGTCCGTAATCCGGTAAAAGGCTTTTGGCCGTATCCATGCCCGTTGAAACGTTCCGAGGCCCTCAAGTGTCACTCCTGAATGTCTGCCTGTGCCAAGATAAAGAAGCCTGCGTGCGATGCGCTCATAGCTGGCTGCTGTTCCTGCATCGTCGCCGCCTGTCGTGCCTGACAGCAAATCCTCTTTCTCCGGGTAAGTCGCAATCGCCACGGACTTGTCGATGTCCGTTACCCAGTCCATGTACAGGAAGTCAGATTGTTCATCGGCATAAGCCGTTCTACGAATCTGCAACGCCGGAACGATGCTGACAACTTCCTGCCCTTTGGGAATCTGCAAAGTGCCTAAAGTCTCTAGGCCTGTAGCGGTCGGAGGGGGATTTTCCTGTGTTGGCTGGCCGCAATCGGGGCAAGTCGGCTGTGTATCGAGACTGCCTTCCGCTTCATACCCACAGGAAGGACATGAAACCGTTGCTGGACCTATCGGAACCTCTACCGGAGAAAGAATATCCCTTTCGTCATGGCCGAATTTGTCGCCATCGCTTACATAACGCACATGAGCGCCAAAGAACCCGTCTGTGCACATGAAATAGCCTGCTTCATCCATGCGCTTTGGCCAATCGTTCTTCCGGTGCATCTGATCGGTGAACTTGCTGGCATTCTTGGCCGTAGATACATCCTGCGGGTCAGAAGCCTTTGCAGGGAAAAACTGTGCTCTCGTATTGTTTTGCGTGATGACGCTTGAAAGAGAAAGCCCTGTTGCTTGGAAGATATTCGTAACGTTCTTGAAATTGCCGCTGTTTGTATCGGTTTCGTCAAATCCAGCTGGCAGCATGTTCGGCGGATACCAGGCTCCTGCTGAATTGTCGTACCACCAGTACTGCTCGCCACGCATGTAAAGGCGTCTTTGAAGAATCAGCTTAACTTCTTCCCTGCGGGGGATGTCGTCAATGCGTTCAAGGTCTACCAGCAATTGCCAGAGTGGGTACCACAATTCACGCGGCAGGTTATTCGGGTCGGGCTGGCCTGGGTCTCGTGCCGTGAGCGTGGTTGGGTTTGTCATTTAGTTCGAGCAGCACCAGATACCAAGTGAACCGGAAGCCGCCGTGTAGTTGATACGATACAAAGCTCCGCAGATGACCGGCGTAACCACTTTGTTCGTTACCGCGTTCGTTGCAAAGAAGTTTGCACCCGTAACCGCAATAGCCCAGGTCGTGCCACCATCCAAACTAACCTCTAGCTGAGCGGTGATCGTAGTAACGGTACCGACTGCCTGAAAGATGGCGCTGTAGTCGCCGCTGCCTTTGTGCTCAGCAAAGGAGAAGACGTTGCCGACAACTGGAGCGGTGACTGCCGTGTCGATGAGCGTTGCTGTGCCGACCTGAAGTACTTTGTTGGCTGCCATTTATATCTTGAATCCCTTTCTGAGAGGTTTCCAATGACGTTTGGCCATTCTCGCGAAGTTCGCTTCCTTGCCAAGTTTCCCGCCAGCACCAGCCTTCTGATTCGCATAAGCCTGTACCGACTTTCCAGCCGCATGGGCTTTCTTCGTGAACAGGCCGCGATTGGCTGGCTTGATGTTTATCATTTGCTCGGTGGTACAGGTGGCACAACAGGCGTAACGGCAGGCGCAACTGGTTTCGGCGCTACAACCGGCACAATCGGTTTCGCTGGCACTACAGGCACTACGCTCACAAATGGCCGAAGGTCAGGTGCTCCATGTCTGCGTTCTTCTCTTGGTTCTGGCCGGGTATCTTTCGCTGCATTGCGGCGTTCGGGCGGAGCAAATGCATTGATTTCCTTTGAAAATAGCGTAGGGTCAGCCGCACTTGCCTTTGCTTCCTTCGGAGTCTTGCCCAGCATCTCCAGGAGCCATTCCCGTGCATCGGTCTGATTGCCCCGATTAACCACGCCAAAAAACCTGTCGAGTAGTTCCTTCGTTAGAATCATGCGCTTCTCCTTTAGCCGTCAATCGTCCCTGAACCGCCAGGGTCTTGCGTCACTACTTGTCTGGGCACAGGCGAACTGGGAGTAACTGTAATCACCAGATCGACCTGCGAAGGGTTTGGGTTTGTCGCAACGCCAGTTACAACGGCCCCGGCAAACGAAGCCGCTACCGTGGGATTGATGTCCGCCGACAGAGTAACGGTCATCGTGCCATCCAGATTCATTCTCACGTTGTCGATGTGCATGGACATGCTCACGCCTTGCTCTGTAGATATTGATTTGCTTTGCAAATTTTACAAGCCCTACCGCCTTTGTGCGGGCGAACATACGTATTTTCTACCGTGAACTCATGGCCACGCTTACAATGGGCTTTCTTTGCGTTGCGAGCGCTTATTCCAATTCCACGCAGTACATTCTCTCCGGGTTCTACCAACTCCAAATGGGAAGGCTTTACGCACTTCCGATTACGACATAGGTGGTCAATGTGCTTTCCTTTAGGGATAGGCCCTACGTATCTCTCGTAGGAAAATCGGTGTGCTCCTATCGTTCTTCCGTCTACATCGAGTGCCCCGTAACCATTTTTACCGAAAATTCCTTTTTGCCACTCCCAACAGCCGCTCGCGACAATGCATACCGCATTTAGAAAGCGTTCGTCCGCCGTTCCGCGCCAATCTTTGGTATGTCCCCACGTCATGATTTCAATTCCCTGACCAACGCCGCCAATACTTTCTTTGGTGGCAAATCTTTGCGCGGTCTTCCGGGTTTACGCGCTGCCATTTTGCTTCTCCTTTGGCATCGTAAATGCCGCTAGTTTTGCTTTGAACTGGCTGGGCAGCATCCGGCCATGCGTCTTCGGCAAAGTCTGTGGTGCGGTCGGTGTCAGTTTTGGAAGGCCCTGCTCAGTGAGGAATATCTCTTGCCACTGCCGCAACTCAGTGCGGGTACGTTCTAGCTCCTGCTCTAGGTAGCAGGTGTAGCGCCCTTTTGCTATCCAGTTCCACGCCACGCGCAAGGATTCACGCATGGGAAACAGTCTACCACCTTTGTCAAGGGGGTATTTGTTACCTAGCAAACCTCCAGTGCCTCCGCTTGATGGGGATTGTCGTGGGATGCTTCTTGCTCTCCGCGATTGCCTTTTCGTACTGCACCATCATGTCAGGTGCCGCTTGTTTGACGATTTCCTGCACGCGCTCCTTGAGCCTGAGGGAAAGAGGCTTGCCAACCACCGTGATTCGCTCCTCAGCTAGCCCATACCGCGCACAATCTGCCGGGTCATCGCCAACATAGTTCTCGCTGTGGTCTACCTTTAGAACGTCCTCAGAGTTGCGCTGCATGTCTCTGACGAGCGTCGGCAGGCATTCTATGAGCTTCTTGCACTCTCTGCTGATCTTCCACTGCTCTGCTTCGATTAACTGGTGCATCAATCTCCAGCCAGAGATTCTGGTACCAGGACTGGCATCGGCTGGCGTTGGATAGGCCACATTCGAGGGTAAAGCATTTGCAATCAACTCGGTAATAGGCCTTCGAGTCTCTTTTGAGAGCTTGCCGAACGCATCCCAGCTTAGATAGAAGTTCTTGATTGGCTCGCCCTTCGATAGTTCGCCAATCTTGTGCCCTAAAGCCGCTTCGCCTAGTCCAATACTCCAGAACTCTCTGTAAGTCGTGACAAAGCCCTCTTCATCCTGCGCATGCCAATGAAAACAAGCAGGATGCTCGAATCCCCAGTCACCGCTAATCCAGCGTTTATGCCACGGCTGGATGATGATGCTTTCGGCTTCAACCGTGTCTTTCTCATAGCGGAAGTTCTGGAAGTACTGCCCTTCAAACGCTCCCCATTTGCCGTACAGCCAGGCCTCTCTCAGGTAAGCATTCGTCAGACCGGCGAGCGTTGCTCCAAACTGCGTTCTGTTTATGAAATACTCGCGCCTACGATCTTCGTCCCATGAGTAGAAGTCTTCTTCGTCCAGGCCATCTTTCTCAAGCTCTGTTCTCGCCCACTCCACGTTATCCCACGCAAACGCTTGAATGAATGCCCACTTATTCCTTACTTCCTCGCCTCTTAGTTGCCCATCGGGAAACACGCGTTTCAGGTAGTTCAAGCCCTTTGGCGGGATTCCTGCCTCAGAAAGCCCTGGCATGAACGTATAGACCATCTTGGGCGTGATCGCTCTGTTGCTTGTGCAGCGATTTGAGCCAGTCAGCTTCTCCAGCTCATCCTGGCTGAACTCCTGCGACTCATCGACCATGATGTCAGCGAACTCAGCCGAATAGAAGTTGGCCATGTCCTTTTCATGCTCTGCCGAGCCAAAGAACAGTTTTGAGCCATTCGGAAAGGCTACTTCCTTGCGCTGTTCATTCCACCAGCCACGTGTAATCGGAAACTCTTCAAACATCTTGATTATGTGCGACTTATAAAGCTCTGGATACGTTCTGCGGAGAATCAGGCCGGTTGTATTTGCGTATTCTAACCTTCTGAGCAGCATACATCTGCGACCACCACCAGACTTAGCTCCGCCTCGCGCTCCGCCAAAGCCTATGCGCGTAGTTTCTGAGTCATTCCACAGTTTTAGGAGGTGCGATTGTTTCGGCTGAAGCCTGACTAGAACTTCAATTGCCAACGTGCGTCACTTTCACGGATATTTCGCCGCCGTCTTTGCCTGTATGCTCAGTGGTTTGTTTTGGCCTGCCGTACTTCATTTCGAGCATTCTGAGGAGTGCTGTGAGTGAAAGCGCTGCGTCTTTTCCATCACGAGTAAGGTGTCTGCAAGTCAGATTGATGAAGCTGTCATTCCATTGGCCTTTTCCCAAAGCCTGCTCAACTTGCTTGACGAAGTACTCCGCAGACTCGACCTTGTTCTGCCCTTTGACCCTGCCACCCGTTTTGCGTCCTTTTGCCATCTAACTCAATCTATTTACTCTCTAACTTGTGGCTTGTCAACGTTCTAGTACTTAAGCGAATATCCTGATTAATATTTGCTTGCCCAAAATCTCTCCCTTGATTTGCTTTTGCCGGTAGGCTGGCCCACCTAACTTGATGATTGCGTTGAGGATAGCCCAATAGCCGTGGATGAGCGGCTTGAAACGGTCTAGCTTGTTCCGTTTCTTGAACGCCCAAGTTGTCTTATAATTCATGCCTGATTCGCTTTTGCGCAAGTCTCTCAATATGCCCATTGACACGTCATGGCCCCACTTATACCAGAATTGTGCCCAGCCGCGTAGCTCAACAGTTGAGATTCTGAACTTATCCGCTCCGATTCCCCCTATTCGCATTTCGTAGATGAGCTGGTCGAGAGTGGGATAGTTGTTGGGGAATTTGCTGTGGTTCGGGAATGTGATGAGTGCTGTTCCTTCTCGATTGAGGCATTGCCTTATGTTATCAAAGACTTGCGAGCCTTCCCCTATTTTTACGCACTCGAGCATATCCAGGCTGTAGATGAAATCGAACTTGCCCAAAGTCCTCTGTGCTCCGGGCTTTGTGAAATCTGCCACATAAGATAGCGCCCAATCAATTCTCAGATTGGAAATATCAGCCACCGCCATCTGCCCAACCTTTGGCGCCAGCTTCCAAGCCGTATAGCCGCTGCCGGGTCCAATTTCCAACACGTCGAGTCCGTCCAGCCGTGGCCCGAACTGCCAGAGAATCTCATCCCTAATTGGATAATCGTGAATCGGCGCACTCATTTGAGGAATTTCTCTCCTCTCTTCTGCCATTCCTTTCGCCGCTCTGTGCAACGTAGCTTATTCCATGTTTCCGCAGTGACATGGCCGCAATCCCTCAACAGGATAAATGCATCGTCCCGCCACTTATCCTCTTCGTTTCTAAATTCTATTTCTGTTTGGAGGTGCTGGAGTTGGCCGTTGATGATATCGCCTTCTTTGAATCCGTAGGTGTTGTCGTCGGAGTGCTTCATATTGAGCTGGAAAGGTGCATCGCATCCCATAATCGTCTGATTCTGATGCGTCTGAGCGAATTTCTTACCGCCACCCCATCCCGCCGTATACGAGATTGCCGCGATAAAGATTGCCGACATAATACAAATGCCAATTTTGTTCGGAGGCTTACTCATTTGCTGCGCTTCCTCGCTGCCTTTTTGGCTTTATTTTTGCCGGAAAGCCCCCGGATATACGCGCCAAGACGTAGTTCCATTCCCTTGAGGTCACCAACCCCTGCGAGTAATTCCCATTTGCTCTCCAATGCACCTAAACGCTCCGCCAGTTCGCTTTGGCCTTGCTCTACGTCGAGCAGTAGCGCTCGCAAATTCTCCGCTCTTGCCGCTGCCGCGTTCTGCTGGCTGGTGGAGGCTTCAAAGCCCAGGCGGATTTGCTCGCTGTTAGCCGTGAGGCGATCAAACATCTTATCGAGTACCACTAGCATTCGCCCAAACTCATCCCTGAGTTGTGCCACATCTTGCCGAACATGATTCGCCTGTACTGCGTTGCGTAGCGCCTGTAACTCATTATGGAATGTGCCATTTACAGCGCATGCAGCCAGTAGCTTATCGTGCGTTTCGTTGCTAATCCACATGATCGCTCATCGTAAGTGCTCCTCAATCCACAACTTAGCGTCACCATTCAAAACTTGCCGATTCGTAAACCTGAAAACTCTCCAGTGGTGAAAAAGTGACAAGTTTTGCTTTTCGTAGTCCTTTTCGATGGCCAATCCATGCCGATGTCCGCGTCCCCAATATCCGCCGTCGCATTCAAAGCCTAATCGCCTCATCGGTACCGCTACATCCAGCCTGAATCTCCTGCCCAAAATGAACGGATACTCAACTACTACCCTGTCTGGCCTGAAAATCTCCCGCAGATGAGTCCTAAGCAATATCTGTGCCTCTGTCAGCTTCCTGCCGCCTGCCGCTCGTTTGCTCATGGCCTGTAAACACCTGAATTGTCAGCACTTGTTGTTATTTTATGCTCAAAACAGAGTAGTTTGATCAGCCAGCGCGGAACCCACCTTTTAAACTGGAATCTCTCATTCACGCTCGCGCCTCGCTCTGCAATTGGCTCTCCAGCATCATGGCCACAGTCCCAGATAAATCACGCCGCTCGCGCTTGGCCTTCTCGCGCACAGCCTTCTCCACCTTATCCGGCAAACGCACGTACATTACCGTGGTCTTTTCCTTTGCTGGCCTGCCCGGTCCTCGCATATAGTTCTTATACGCCCGTTTCTAGGCGATTGCAAGCGAAAAATAAACTTAATAATTTCTCTTGACAAGTATTCCGACTTATGCGACACTTTGGATTGAAAAGTTAGAAAGTCAAATAGCAGCTAGTCAGGGCCAGCAGACGAGGAGAGGAAAATGCCAACACTAAGAACAAATGTTGAAAATGCGGCAAATATAGTGGCTTCCGGCCTTCATGTCTTTGCTGGAACGATTGCCGAAAGCGAGCGCGAGGATTTCTTCCATCCAATGAATCGTGATATGTGGATGCGTGAGTTTTGCAATTGGTTATCGGCAAAGCAGCGTAAATCCGCTGAGCAAGGGGCTTCTAATGACTAAATCTCAAGCAGAGCGCATCATCGAAGAACTGACCAAACTGCGAGCTGAAGTCGCTTTGCAGACCGAAGCCGCGCGGGATACGGAAGCCTTGCTGCTCACGCTGGCCAGCCCGAAGCAAAGTGCGATGCAGTGGCTGCGGGCCGAGGGCATCTCTATGTTTGGACAGGTGAACTGATGGAAGACATGTACAGCTTTTGGCAGCTTGACCGCGATGTGCCTCTGCTCGAAGAACCGGAAGACGATGAGGCGTGGTGGGAGGATATTGAAAGCGAAGTAGCGGCCATTGACCGCGAGGAGCAGGAATGGAAATGAATACAGGAAGCGCTATCTTCGCAGTCGGATTGGGGTTTTTAGTGCAGGGGATAGCTTGGATGATGAAATTGGACAGATTCATCGAAGTGCTAGAAAGAATTGCAGATGTTGCAGAAAACGTCGCTGCCGCTGAGAACTTGGAGGAGAAACCATGAACGTGAAATTGCTGCGAAAAGTACAAAAGCATATTCTTGCCGAGCCGCAACGTTGGAGTTTCTCTTGGGCTATAAGCTCCCCGCAGGCTCCGTGTGGGACTAGAGCGTGCATCGGCGGGTGGACGGTCATACTTGGCAAGAAAATTGACCTTAGTACGGGCCTGCAATTCACTGCTGAAAACAATGCCGGTGTGGCCAGTGAACTTCTTGGCCTAACAGACGAAGAAAGAAACCGCCTGTTTTTCTATTGGCCTGAACCTTTCCTTGACCGTTCCTTTAAATATAAAACTCAAGAGGCATTGGCTAAGAACGCTGCCAATCGCATCGAGCATTTCATTAAAACGAAAGGCCGTGAGTAGCCATGAGCGACCAGCCAGCAGCAACGCCAGAGCAGCCCAAACACCGCTTTTCAAACACAAAGAAAATCAGAGAGGAAATCATGGAACTTGCCACACGCGAAGTAAAGGAAATCGAAACTGGCCTAGCCTTGCTGCGAACACGCGCTGAATCAATCGTTGTGCGCGATGCGGATTCCTATGCCGCTGCCTGCCAGATTGCCTTAGATGGACGCGCCTACATCAAGAAAGTGGGCTTCGAGCTAGACCCTGGTATTCAATCCGCCAAAGACCACATGGACTTGCTGAGGAACCAAAAGGCCAAGTTCGTAGACCCGGCCAAACAAATCGTGGAAGTAGCTGCCCAGAAAGCCGAATCCTGGAAGGCGGAAGAACGCCGAAAGGCCGAAGCCGAACAGGAACGAGTCAACGCCGAACGCCGCCGCGAAGCTGCAAGGCTGGCCGACGAGGAGCGCCGGAAAGCGGACGCTGCCGCCGCTGAGCAGAAGAAGATTAGGGATGCCCAAATCGAAGAGGCTCGCAAAGCCGGAGAGATTGGGAAGCGCGAAGCTGCACGGCTAGCAAAACAGGCCGAAGAGGACCGTCTGGCCGCACAGGAGTTAGCCCGCAAACAGGAGTTAGTGGCTGCTTCTAGCGTGCAGGAGGTGAAAATAGCCCCATCTGTGCCGAAAGTTGCGGGAATAAAGGCGCGGGTGAATTGGAAGTTTCGCATTGTGGACGCCTCCAAACTCCCGCGTCAGTTCCTTATACCGGATGAGGTCGCTATCGGCCAGCATGTTCGCTCAGTCAAACAGGCTGGGGAGGTTATCCCCGGCGTGGAGGCTTACAGTGAAGACGGCATCTAAATCGCTTGCAGTAGCCAAACCTCGCAGGCTCCAAAAGAACGAAGTCGAGCTTCTTAAGCGCACGGTCGCTAAGGGTGTGACCGATGATGAGTTTGCCCTATTTCTCTGGGTATGCAAGAAGCACAAGTTAGACCCGATGTGCCGACAGGTTCACGCCGTGCGCCGCTACGTCCAGAAGCACCATCAAGACGAAAAGGGCATTTGGGTGGCTGGCCATCAGATGGTGATACAGATTGGAATAGACGGATATAGGGCGCTAGCAGGCCGTGACCACGGTGATTTTGGCGGATGCGACGAACCGGAGTTTGTCTTTGATACCGACAAGAGAATCCCAGTATTAGCCCGTATTCGCCTTTGGAAGAAGGGATTGGAACACCCAATAGTCGGCGTGGCCTATTGGGATGAATACGCGCCACGCGACCTGACTAGGGCCGAAGCCTTTATGTGGAACAAAATGCCGAAACATATGCTGGCGAAGTGCGCCGAGGCTCTCGCTTTGCGCAAGGGATACCCTGAGTTGGCCGATATTTACACCAATGAGGAAATGTCCCAGACGATGGACGAATACGCTCCTAGCGGTCGCCAAATCGTTTCTGAGGTACATCCACAAGCAGCCATTGACGCGGAAGTGGAGCGCCAAAAGAAAGAGCACGCCGAGAACGCTAAGGCTATCGAAACGAAGGCTAAAAAGGCCAAACCCGCGAAACCCGTTGAGCCAGCTACGGTTCAAGCCGACATCTGGCCCAAACGGCAGGAAGGACCTTCGGTGCCATAATGGAGAAAGTGAAGGACGTTTTCGAGCACTGTAAATGGCTCATCGAGAAGGGTCGTGGCGAGGAACCCGGCAAACTTTACATGCCCCGCGTAGAGGCTCAGAAGCGCAAAGCCAATGCTGAAGGCTATCGGCGCGTCGTTTTCCAGGTGGACGAGCAACTCTACCGGGATTTTCATACGCAGAAGGACCGCTACATCACGCTCTGCCAGAACAATCCGCCGCTTGGCTACGCCACGATGCTCAAGATTCTTGCAGCCATATCGGACGAAGCAATCAAAAATCTGGCTGCGGATGAATCAAGCGAGGACACCGGGATCCTTTCGGATGCGTGACGAAGAAGCCAAAAAGCGATTGGGCTACAGGGACAAGCGGAGCCGCGTGGCGATGGATGGTTCTGAGCGGCTGTATGGCGCGGACTGGAAGAAACGCAAGCAAGAGCTTTGGGATAGAGAAAATGGGCGCTGTCAGGGCGTACTTACTTTCGCGGGAGAAACGGTTGCTCGTTGTACGATGCAAGGCGCTGACCCGCATCACGTCATCGAACGCAGCGAGCACAGAGACGACCGCTTGGAGAATCTGGCTTTGCTTTGCAGGGATTGTCACGACAAATTGGATTGGAAGAGATTGCATTGGAGGAAATCCGCATGAACTTGTCATTGCGCGACAGAGTGTCGAGAATGTCGAACAAACAGGTTCAAGCTCTCCTCGATAAACAGTTCACTTGGAACGGATTGATGCCAGATGAGTTAGAGATTCTAAGTGCATTGCGGGATTGGAGACTCTTACGCGAATATGCTTTTCGGTTCTACTGGAGGGAAAGTGGATTGGACAGACAAAGTAGCCGTTCGTGAATATAAACGCTTGCAGCAAAGACGCTATCGAGGCTCCACGCGCACGCAAGAGCGATTGAACATAGACTGGTCTGACCCTGAGCAACGCAGGGCCTACCACCGCAAGCAATACAAGAAACACTCTCTGCGGTGGTGCCAGGTTGTGGCGAAGTATCTGAGGTTGCCATGAGCGAAACAATCCGCCAATTGGCAGCCGATGGCATGCTGCGCGGCTCCTACGAAACTTCGCTGGAAACGCCGCTAGAATCACCGCTGCAATTCCTGCTTTGGCTGGCAGACCAGCAGCAGAAGCGAAATAATCATTTAGAGGTCGCGCAGGCAGCTACGGAGGAATTGGGATGAGCTTACAAGGCGAATCAACGCTGACGAATGAAGAGAAGGTGACTGAGGCGCGGAAGCACGTCGAGGCACTGATTGACCACACGGCGGCAATGGCTCCAAACGAAGCGAAGTTCATAACTGACCTCGCAGAGCGTTTCGAGCAGTACGGCGAGCGGACGATTATCTCGAACAAGCAA
>Ga0247694_1000155_pt1 | contig 20453 bp, 14 predicted proteins | sample CNK35_metaG_FD_182736 | JGI IMG/M metagenome (GOLD analysis project Ga0247694, IMG submission 182736) | Soil microbial communities from Purdue University Martell Research Forest, Indiana, United States - CNK35 | ecosystem: Environmental > Terrestrial > Soil > Temperate forest > Bulk soil...
CTGCCGCTTCGCGTCTCGGCGCGGATACCATGAACCTGCAAGCCGAAGCATCCAGCCTCAAGAAAGGTGAAACGCTTCTCGACACTGCCTACAACCTGAACGCGATGAAACCGGATTGCTTTGTGATGCGCCATTCCGCTTCCGGCGCGCCCGATTACGTCGCACGCCATCTCGACATTCCGGTCGTCAACGCCGGAGACGGCACGCATGAGCACCCTTCGCAAGGTCTGCTTGATGCGCTTACGATTCGCGATCGCAAAGGAACCATCAACCATTTGAACGTGACGATCCTCGGCGACATTCAGCACAGCCGCGTTGCGCGCTCGAACATCCATCTGCTCGGCAAGTTCGGCTGCCGGTTCACACTTTGCGGCCCATCCATGTGGGTTCCCCGCGAGCTCGAAAAAATCGCACCGGGCACGCCAATTCGGTGCGTGTACCGGATGGACGAGGCGCTGGAAGGCGCGGACGTAATCATCATGCTCCGTGTGCAAACAGAACGCATGAACGAACCTTCGCTCTCGGCAAACGACTACATCCTGGGTTACCAACTGAGCGCCGAGCGACTGCGTCTAGCCAAGCCCGACGCCATCGTTCTTCACCCCGGCCCGATGAATCGCGGCATTGAAATCACGCCAGAGGTTGCCGACGGGCCGCAGTCGTGCGTTCTCGAGCAGGTCACGAACGGAGTCGCGGTGCGCATGGCGATTCTGTATCTGCTCGTTACGGGCGCCGCGGAGGACGGCTCGCATCCGGCAATCCAGCAGCCCGTCACGCACAATCGCCGCGCTACGGACAAAGTTCCCGCAAAGAAGGATTCCTAGCATGCTTCTGATTCAAAACGGCCGCGTTCTCGACCCGGCGTCAAAAACCGACGCGGCGATGGACGTTTTGCTCGACGGTGAAGTCATCAGGGAAGTTGGCGCACCCGGGAAGTTTTCTTCGCTCAAGGACGCGCAGGTGCTCGACGCCACCGGCCTCATTATTGCGCCGGGCTTCATTGACATGCATGTTCACCTGCGCGAGCCGGGCCAGGAATCTTCCGAAACCATCGAAACCGGCACCAAGTCCGCTGCACGCGGTGGTTTTACGGCTGTTTGTTGTATGCCGAATACGAAACCCGTTCACGACAACGCGTCCATCACGCGCTTTATTGTGGACAAAGCGCGCACGGTCGGCGCAACGCGTGTCTGGCCCATCGGCGCTGCGAGCGTCGGGAGCCAGGGCGAAGCCATCGCCGAAATCGCGGCAATGAAGGAAGCCGGCATCGTCGCCGTCTCAGACGATGGAAAGCCCATCGCCACGGCGAAACTCGCGCGACAAGTTCTCGATTACTGCGCTTCGCTCGACCTGCCCGTCATCGAGCACTCCGAAGATGTTTCGCTCGCCGCCGGAGCCGTCATGCGCGAAGGCGTCACGTCGACGCGGCTCGGTCTGCGCGGAATGCCCGCCGCCGCGGAGTCGGTTTGCGTCGCCAGAGACGTACAGATTGCCGAGCTTACCGGCGGCCGGCTTCACGTCGCCCATCTTTCCGCGAAAGGTTCGCTCGACCAGGTGCGCTGGGCCAAATCGCGCGGCTTGCGCGTTACGTGCGAAGTTACCCCCCACCACTTCACTTTGATCGACGAAGACGTTCGGTACGATTCGCGCTTCAAGATGAATCCGCCGCTTGCTTCCCGCGAAGATCAGGACGCGCTCGTTAAAGGTCTTGCCGACGGCGCGGTCGACGCTATTGCGACCGACCACGCTCCGCACGAGGCAGCGCTAAAAGACGTTGAATTCGATCGCGCCCCATTCGGAATTCTCGGTTTTGAAACGGCGATTGCGCTCAGCCTCGAGCGGCTCGTCCACACGGGGAAAATTCCGCTGATGCGCATGGTCGAACTCTTCACCACGGGCCCGGCGCGCGTTCTTGGCAAAGAACGGAGGCTCTCCTCCGGTCAACCGGCCGACGTGACTCTCTTTTCAACAACTCACGAATGGAAGTACAACGTGAACGACTCACCCGGTAAATCTCGCAATTCACCGTTCGACGGCCGGACGTTCAAGGGTGCACCAATGGCGACAATCGTCGCCGGGAAAATCGTTTTCAAGCGATAGCAAGGCCCGTTTTGTTTGCTTGCAGTCTAGTGTGCGGCCGGTTCCGCTGGCGGATGCATTCCATGATTCGGCAGTTCGTGCGTCCCGCGCGCCAGCGGTTCAATCTTCAGCCGATAAAAATGATCGAGTGGAATTCTGCCTTTGCCGATCGCGTAGCTCTTTTCAATTGCTTTTGTGACGTACGCTTTTGCGAGCGTTGCGGCTTCGGCGAGTCCTCTTCCTGCCGCAAGTTGCGCAGCCAGTGCAGAAGCGAACGTACAGCCCGTGCCATGCGTTTGATCCGTTTTCACTCGGTCGCCGCCCAACTGAACAAGTTCATTCCCGTCGAAGATCACGTCCACAGCGCGATCCATGTGTCCGCCCTTCACGATCACGGCTTTCGCGCCCATCTCGACGATTTTCCGCGCGGCCACTTCCATCGCCGCGACGTCTTTTATTTCCGTGCCGGCAAGCAGCGCCGCTTCGGGCACGTTTGGCGTAATCACGCTCGAGCGTTTTAACAATTCCGTCGCCACATACTTCACACCACCGGCATCCAGCAATTCCGTGCCGCTCGAAGATTTCATGACCGGGTCGTGCACGACATGCGCAAACTTGTGCGCGTCCAGAAACTCGCCGACTACCACCGCATTCCCCCGATTCCCCAGCATCCCGATTTTTACTGCGGCAATCTCGCAGTCCTTCACCAGCACTTCCAGCTGCTCGCGCAGCTCCGCACTCGGCGTGTTGTGCACCGCCTCCACACCTTGCGTATTTTGCACCGTCATGGACGTGATTGCCGCCACGCCGTAGCAGCCGTGCGCCGCAAATGTCTTCAAATCCGCCATCGTTCCTGCGCCGCAGCTTGGATCGAATCCCGCGATCGTCAGCAAAATCGGCGGCGCTGCGTGTCCGTTCGCGCTCATCGTTCGTTCTTGCCCCGTTCTGCGAAGAAAATTGCCGGTCACGTTTCCCAATTCGCGGAAAAACGCACCGGCACTTGCGAATGTACGCGCACGTCTGGCGCGGCGCAAGAAAAACTTTTTTGGCTTTCTAGTGAAGAGCCGGGGAGACTTCCGGGATCTCGCGCCAACATTTTCCGGGCGAAGCTAGAACTCCGCCTCAAATTCGCGGAACCGCCTCTCGAGTTCCCATTGCTGCTGCGCTTTCTCATTCGCTCTCAAAAAGTCCGCGCATGATTTCGACGGTTTGTCACTTCCGGGGACATCTTTTGCGCAATCATCCGCCGCTCGCGCAAAATGATCAGCTTTGTCCCACAAGCTTTTGCCGGGCAAAAACGCATGCTCCAAGCCGGTCCTCACCATGTTCTTTAGCTCGCCATACTTGAGCCCGTACGTTTCGACTGCACGTACATATTCATTCGTCAGATCGATGCGTGAAACGCCTTCATCATCCGTCGAAAGCGCCAAAGGCACGCCAAAGCTTCGATAGAGCGGCAGCGGATGATGCATTCCGCTGACGCCCAGAATCACGTCGTTGCTCGACAGATTGATTTCGACCATCACGTGTTTTGCCGCCATCTTTTTCAGCAATTCGTGCGGCCGGTCTTCATACATCACGTCTACTCCATGCCCGATTCGCTCCGCACCCGCCTCGACGGCCAGCCGGATATGGCAGCACAATCCGTCCGGCGTCACCATTCCGTATGCCAACTCCCCCGCGTGCAGTGTGATGTGCACCTTCGGATAAATTCCGTGCAGAAATTTCACCATTTTCATGTGCAGCGCATAATCCCGCATCGAAATGTATCCGTCTTCCGGCATCACAAAATTTAGTCCAACGACGCGCTGCGGATCAGCCATCGCCGTTTCAAACCCCAGCAGCGTTTGCGCAAAGACAATTTCCTTCGGCAGCCCGCGCAGAATTTGGTAGATGAATCGCACATCCACTTTGCACGCTTCGGCGGCATTGGCTGCTGCGCAATGCTCTATCTCGCGGCGCTTTTTCTCCATATCGTCCAGATATGCCGCCGCTTCGGCCACATTTTCTTTCAACCCGTGCGCCAGCAGTCCGTCCCGAAGTGCCGCCAAATCGTCTTTCCAGCCAACTGCGCCCGCAACTTTCGCCGCAGCCGAAAAATCGGGCGTTTCCATCAATTCAAGGTATTGCTCGTTCTGCGCCGCCGCCCGCGCCGCCGCTTCGTCCACCCACTCGGCTTTGTGCGAAGGAGCCGTCAGGCCGAATTTTGCAAATGTATCGAAGAAATGATCGTGTCCGGAGACGCCAGAGTAGGGCACAAAACTCCGCATGGAAAACGAATTGATCAACTGGTCGTAAAGCGACTGGTTTTTGTACACGTCGCCTGCAGGCACGATCGCTTTATCGGCGTCATCCGCGCCACAGTTTTTAAACTCGAGCTTCTTCGTATCGACGCACAATCCGTCTTCCACGGCCGCGCGAATAAACGACTCCGCGTACACGCCGCCGCTCAGGTGGTAGTGCAAATCCGCGCCTTTCGGCATTTTTTTCAGAAATTGGCGCAATTGCAGCGGGTTCGTCCGCGCGGCCGCCAGCTGAAAATCGCCGTTTCGCTCCCGGCTCGTGGCCATCCTAACGCCGCTCTTGGCTTCCGGGGTCTGCCCCGCCGAAAGGCTTGCGCCAACGCCCGACAACACCAATACACAGAGCATCGCGCCAACCCGGCGCCCCATCGCTTGAAGTTTCATCTTGATTTTGCCCTCAGCGCTCGCGAGTCGGAATTCCGTCTCAGGGGAACAGGCCGCGCACGAGCGTCGCTTCTGCAACGCGTCCCACGGCCAGAATCATCGCGCCGGCTCGCGGTGGGACATGATGCTTGCGCATCGTCTCCACCATTTCATTGAACGCTCGCACCATGATTTTCTGCAGCCGCTGATTCACTTCGTCGGAATCCCACAGCAACCCTTCCTGATTCTGCACCCACTCGAAATAACTCACGGTCACGCCGCCGGAGTTGGCCAGAATATCCGGCAACACCGTAATCCCCCGCCGCGCCAGAATTTCGTCGGCGTGCGGAGTGGTTGGCCCGTTCGCCGCTTCTGCCACAATGCGCGCCTTGATCGCTTCCGCGTTGTTCAGGGTAATCACGTTTTCCAGGGCCGCCGGTACCAGGATGTCGCACTTCATCGTCAGCAAATCGTCGTTGGAAATCCGCGAAGCTCCGGGCATGCCAACGACAGTGCCCGACCGCTCCTTGTAGCGAATCGCCTTGATGGGATCGATCCCGCGCGTGTTCGTCACGCCGCCACGCGTGTCGCTCAACGCAATGATTTTCGCCTTTTTCTCCGCAAGCAATCGCGCTGCAGTCGCTCCCGCATTCCCGAATCCCTGGATCGCTACGGTCGCGCCTCGCAGCGGAATTTTCTTCATCTTGCAGGCTTCTTCCACCACGTAAACCAGTCCGCGCGCCGTCGCTTCCGCGCGACCCTGCGATCCACCAATCGCGATCGGTTTTCCCGTTACGACGCCGGGAACTGTGTGCCCCACCATCATGGAATACGTATCCATGATCCAAGCCATCGTTTGCGAATCGGTGTACACGTCCGGCGCCGGAATATCCTGGTCCGGTCCAATCAACGGAAGAATCTCGCTCGCAAATCTCCGCGTCATCCGCTCCAGTTCGCTCTTCGACATGCGCTTCGGGTCACAAATAATTCCGCCCTTGGCTCCACCGAAAGGAACGTTCACAACGGCCGTCTTCCACGTCATCCAAGCGGCCAGCGCCTTCACTTCGTCCAGCGTCACATTGGGATGGTAACGAATCCCACCCTTGCCCGGCCCGCGCGAAAGATTGTGCTGCACGCGGTATCCCGTCAGCACTTTCACTTGCCCATTGTCCATCTTCGTCGGCAGCGACACTTCCAGGATGCGCTTCGGCGTACGCAGAACCTGCCTCAGTCCCGGATCCAACTTCAAGAATTCCGCCGCCATATCGAACTGGATTTGCGCGATGCGGAATGGATTCAAATCCTCCCGCGGCGCTATGCGCGGCACGAGGGGGGGAGTTGTGGGCTTTGCGACCGTGGCCATCGGCTTCGGTCCTTTCCGCTGATCAATTTAAGTTAAATCCGTCTGTTGCTGCTGGGCCCAAAATCAAAAACTTTGAACTCGTGCTGGTTCAGCCGTTCGCCGCCATTTTTTGACTACTGCCCAAGTACTTGTCGCGGCACTCCGGCGAACAGAAATGCATGACTTCATTGCCGGTACGAACCACAATCGCAAGACCTTCGGCAACATGCATGCCGCACATCGGGTCGCGTACCAGCCGTTTATTCCGCGGCACTTCCTGCTCGGGACGTTGCGTCTGTTTCAGAGCCGCATCGCCCAGAAACCAAGCGAAGAACCGCTTAACGAGCGAAATGCTCCAGGAGAGCACCAACACCCAAAACAAGAACCGGAAAAAACTGGCCAGAATCCCCATGCTTAGGTTCCCGTGGCAGGGAAAATGCCTCCCTGGACGGTGAGGCGAGTGTATGCAACCGCAAAAGGGTGCGTCAAACGAAAATGTCTGATTTCAATAGGTTGCGGGGCGGCCTGGTTACAGCAATGGCGGGAAAAAGGCCTCTCGAATGGCGCTATATCATTGTAAACAGGGAGCTTAGCCGGATATAACGGCTCCTCAGCCTAAAACTCGGCCTGGCAGCCTAGAGTGCCGGAATTCGGTCAATTCCCATGTACGGCCGCAAAGCTTCGGGGATCGCGACCGATCCGTCCGCCTGCTGATAATTCTCCACAATCGCAATCCAGGTTCGCCCAACGGCGAGCCCTGAACCGTTCAGCGTATGCACAAATTCGCTCTTGCCAGCGCCTTTTGGCTTAAAACGGATTCCCGCACGCCGCGCCTGAAACGCTTCGCAATTGGAACAGGAAGAAATCTCCCGAAACTCGTTGCTCGACGGCAGCCACACTTCAATGTCATAGGTCTTGGCCGACGCAAACCCCATATCGCCGCTGCATAGCAGCATCGTCCGGTAATGCAAGCCCAGCTTTTGCAAAATGATTTCCGCATTCTTCGTTAGTGCTTCGTGCTCTTCGTAACTTTTTTCCGGATGCGTGAACTTAAAAAGTTCGACCTTTTGAAATTGATGCTGGCGCAAGATTCCGCGCGTATCCTTCCCCGCCGCTCCCGCTTCCGACCGGAAGCAAGCCGTCCATGCGGTGACAGAAACCGGGAGCTTCTCCTCGGGAATCGTTTCGTCGCGATAGAGATTGTGCAGCTCCACTTCGCTCGTGGGCGTCAGCCAGAAATCCGTGTCCTCAATCTTGAACAGATCCGCTGCAAACTTCGGCAATTGCCCTGCACCGGTCAGCGAAGCGGTGTTTACCAGAAACGGCGGCAGAATTTCCGTATATCCATGCTCGCGCGTGTGCACGTCCAAAAAGAAATTGGCCAATGCCCGTTCGAGACGCGCGCCCCAGCCTTTATACAAGGCAAAACGCGCACCGGTAATCTTTGTCGCCGCGCCCAAATCCAGAATTCCCGTCTTTTCGCCGATCTCCCAATGCGGCTTCGGCTGAAAATCGTATTCGGGCGGCTTGCCGGAGCGGCGCACTTCGACGTTGTCGGCCGCGCTTAACCCGGTCGGCACCGAAGAATGCGGAATATTCGGCATCGTCAGCAGCATTTCCCGCTGCCGCGCGTCGAATTCCGTCACCTTTTCGTCCGTCTGTTTGATGATCTCGGAGAGTTGCTTCATCTCCGCGATAATCGAATCCGCGTTCTGTTTCTCTTTTTTCAGACGCGCAATTTCATCGCTTGCTTTGTTCCGCTGCGCTTTGCGCTGCTCGTTGGCGGTGATGTAGCCGCGCCGCTCTTTGTCCAGCGCGCGAAAAGCGTCCAGGTCGAGGGTCGTCCCGCGGCGCTTCGCCATGTCGGCGAAAACGTCCAAATTGTCCCGAAAATAGCTCAAGTCATGCATGGTCCTAAGAGGATAACGTACCAGTCCCTCCAGCGAAAATGCCGCGCCGACCTGTCCCCCCGGCCAAGTAACCCATTCGGGGAGTACTTTTCGCTCGCCCGTCGCAACCAACCTTGCCTAATGGCCTACTCACATAAGACGGCAGCACAGTCCCGTAATCGAACGTCCCGTCCAAAGTCCCCACAAAGGAGTTCTCATGAAGAAAGCAAGTTTTGCGGTCTTGTTTCTCGCAGCAGGCGTCTCGTTTGGCGCGGCAGCGGCCAATGCCCAGGGTCCGGCAGGAGCCGGCGCGACCGAAGCAGTTGCCCGCAGCTCCAGCAATTCCGGCAGCTCCCGTTCGATGAATCCGATCAAGTGGATCAAGAAAGACAAATCGAGTCCCGCTCCGGCCACCGACAAGAATTTGCTCTTGACCGAACACCTCCATGAAAAAGGCATTCTCGCGGCAAACCTGGACGTGACTTCCGCTTGCTCCGTGTTCAAGCACCTTGCCGATTGTCTGGCTTCGCTCCACGCAAGCCATAACGTCGGTCTGGACTTCAACTGCGTCCGGGCAGACGTAACCGGCGTGCAGACAAATACTGATATCTCCGCCTGCAAAGGCCCCATCGGTGACAAAGCACTCAGCCTGCAGGAAGCGCTGAAGCGCTTGAAGCCTGAAGCAGACGCCAAGGCCGAAGCAAAGAGCGCTGAACAGCAAGCCAAGGACGACTTGAAAGCAGTTGGCGCCTAAGACCTGACTCACTCTTTAATAGAAGAAGGGCGGCTGAGGATCTCGTCTCAGCCGCCCTTTCTGTTTCTCGATAATTTATTTTGCCCGCTTCGCTTTGTTTGTTACGTCAAAGACCAACCCGCCACGGTCAATCCCAGCACCGCGACCATCACCGCTAAACCGACCAGAGTCAGCGCTCTGCCTCGGCCGAGCAGCATGTCCCGCGTTTCGGCATTCGCACAGAGCAGCGCACAGGCCACCAGGATGGCAGCCCACGATGCCATCGACGGCAGTCCAGGATGGCTGGCAAACGTCGCCATAACCTTCTCCGATGGCTGTCCCGCCGGAATCCACCACGGCAAAATCGGCGCGAACCCTGCCGCCAGGACGAACGTCAGCATCTTCCGGCTGACCCAGCCTTTTATCTTTCCAACGGCTCGCGCTTTCTTGGCCTTCTGCCAAACCAGCAAATCCCACGTCAGCAGCACCACTGCCAGCGGCGCCCATCCGTACATAGACAGACTACGGTCTGCCCAGCTCCACGCCGAGAAAAACCGGTAGCCCGGATGACTCGCTGCCAGGCGCGGCAGCAGAAACCACGCCACCAAAGCATTCAACAACAACGCAAGCAACAAGACGAGCAACCCCGTCAATTGCACCCAGTGATACGTCGGACCAACGCCGCAGCGCGTGCAAACCGGCTTCTGCGGCAGAATCTGCAATCCACAATGCTCGCAGTACATCGGGCCCTCTCCTCTTTCCCCGCGACAATGTCTCGGAAAGACACTTCTCCCAATGCGCGGAGCCTACTCCTGGATTTATCTGAAAACTACTGGTCAGAGGGTCAGTCTTGGGGCAGTTACGGCGAGACCTGTTTCGACGTTACGTTCGTCGCCGTCGGCGTGATTTCAAACTGCAGCAGCCAATCGCTTTCGACACTGCGGCCGCCAACTTCCGGCGCAGTGAATTGCCATTTTTTGGCGGCTTTGATCGCTTGCTCGGAGAAATATTTACTGCCGGACGGCGCGTCCAGTTCCGCAGAATCCACGCTGCCGGCGGGGTTCACGTGGACACGCACGGCGATCCGGACTCTCCCGTGAATCGTCCCGCGGGATTTGCCGGAGACTTCGGGCAACACCTGGTCCATCACGTCGCCCTTCGTGGCTGCAGCGTCTGTCTTATTCTTCCGCTTGCCAGACATCTCAGATGGCGGCGCGATGTTTCCTACTGCCGGCTCGGGTGAAGTCTTTCGTTTCGAGGCGACCGGTTCCCGGGAACTAGCCGCAACGCTCGGTGCGGATGACTTCGCCGCTGGCGCAGCCGAGGACGAGGGCTGCCTCGTCGCGGCGTCAGACTGCGACCGGTACGCTTTTAGGACAACGAAAAGTAGCACGGCGACAACAAACGCCGCGCCAATGGGCATCCAGTACGATTTCTTCTGACCGGCCGGGTTTGCAGCCTCGGGGCGTCGCACTGGAATCGGCGGTTGCGACTCGCGCATTGCGGGCGGTGCAACCGGGGAAAGCGGCGCCCCGGGGTCCGACTTCGGGGCGATTTTTTCCGGTTGTTTCTGCGCTGGCCGCTCCGGTTCTCTCGCCGTCACCGCCGGCGCGCTGGCGGGATTCAGTTTCGCCCGAATTCCCGCTATCGAAATCCTCTTCTCCGCTTCGTCTTTCAATGCTTCTCGCGCAATTCCTGCCAATGGCTCCGGAATATCGGCCGCCAGCTCGAGCGAGCCATCTTCCCCAATTACGGGCGGCTTCTGGGTCAGCGCCGCCACAATGCTCGCGCCCAGTGACCAAATGTCCTGCGCTTCCGTTGCGGCAACCGTGCCCCATTCGGGCGCCACAAATCCTTCAGACTTTGCCATCTTCCCCGGCTTCTCATCTTTCGGCAAAAGCGAGTCGCTTGACAGTTTGATCTGGTCACCCATCGCCAGAATATTCCCCGGATGCACCCTGGTATGCAACCAGCCTTGCTGATGCAGGTAAGCGAGCGCTTCGATTACCGGTTCGATCATGCCTCGCGTTTCTTCCGCGTTGAGCGCGCGCTCGGGCAGGATGTCCCCCAAATCTTCGTCCGCGAATTCCGACACCACAAATAAATTAGCGACGCCGTCCAGCTCGCACTTTCCGTAATCAACAATCTTCAACAGATTCGTGTGCGAAAGCGCCGACGCTCGCTTCCAGCGCGCCAATTGCTGCTCGTCATCCGGCCCCGCGGCAGGGATCAACTTGATCGCCACTTTTTGTGCGCGGGCGTGGACAATCTCCGTGGCGAACACGGTGCCGTGTTCCGTCCCGCCGAGACAGCTCCCCAGCACATACCTTCCAGCGACACTCTGGCCGCTCCATCGATGCTGTTGTTCGGACATTTCCGCCTCCTCTCGCGTGTTGATTCACGCGGAGCGCTGGGCTAATAGGTTTTCCGTTTTTGCGGCTGGGGGGTGACCGCTTGCGAAGACCATCCTCGACAAACGTTCGCTTGGACGGTTCTCTGCCTGTATTGTGCTCCAATTCCTCTGTCAAACGGTAGCCAGATGCGCCAAAAAGACAACCGGCGGCAGGCTTTTCGCCCGACGCCGGCGCCAAACAATCCTTTCAGGGCAACCCTAGTTTGCTCCCGGCCCCATCAGGAACATCGGCTTGTTTTCAAAGCTCCTGTATTCCGGCCGCAACCGCTCCGTATTGTAGTGTTCTTTGACGTCAACGACCTTCTTCGTCGCAGTCACCAGCTCCAGGGGCACATTGTCATAGTGGCCGTTCTTTAAAACCACCAATCGCCCGCTGATATTTTTCAGCAGCAAATCGAGCGCAAGATTTCCGTACGCCATCGGAGCGATCGAATCGATCGCATCCGGATCACCGCATCGCACCAGATATCCCAGCTTCTGGCTGATCACTTCTATCTTCTTGCCCCCGTTAAATTTTGCCGAAAGCTCTTTTACTTTCTCACCGACGACATCGCCGATGCCGCCGAGTTTCTTGTGCCCGTACGCGTCCGTCGCTTCGTTCTCGAAAATCATCTCTCCGCCTTCAAACATCGCGCCTTCCGAGACCAGCGCGATCGAATACCGGCTCGGGTTCTTCTTCCGGTCATGCACCAACAGTTCCGCCAGCTTTTCGATGTCGAACTTGTATTCCGGAATCACGCACCGGTTCGCCGCACCCGCCATCGTCGGCAGCATGGCCGTAAAGCCCGCGTAGCGCCCAAACACTTCCAGAATCATGAACCGCTCATGCGAACCGGCAGACGTTCTTAAGCTATTCACGAGTTGAATCGTCCGCGTCACACAAGTGCTGAATCCGATGCAGTAATCCGTCCCCGGCACGTCGTTATCCATCGTCTTCGGAATGCCGATGACCTTGAATCCTTCTTTGTGCAGCCGCACGCCGTAACTGAGTGTGTCGTCTCCGCCGATCGGCACGAGCGTGTTGATTCCAAGCCATTCCAGGTTTTTCAGAACTTCGGGTGTCAGATCGTTCTTTTCCGCGTTGAATTTGTCCTTCAAGTGCGCCGGCACGGCGGATTTGCCAACCCGCCCCGGATTCGTTCGCGAGGAATGCAGAAACGTTCCGCCGGTCCGTCCCGCGCGGTCCACGATCTCTTCGGTCAAATGCAGAAAGTTGTCGGAGTTGTCGTAGCTCTTGTCGCGCAGCATCTCCACCAATCCCGCCCAACCGTGCCGGATGCCGATCACTTCGTAGCCTTCGTGCAGCGCGCGCAGCGTCACGCCGCGTATCGCCGGGTTCAGCCCGGGGACGTCGCCTCCTCCGGTGAGGATGCCGATCATTCCTTTTTTGCTCGCCATAGCAGAGTGCCCTTTTCGTGGATTTGGAACCCCAAATTTTACACGTCTCCGGCGTGAATCCGGCAAGAAACTGCGGTCGCCGTCGCTCTTGTTTCAGATTGGGCGCCGGATGCCCAGCTTCCGGATACGGGCCTGCAGAGTCGTCCGTTTCATGCCCAGCAGAATCGCGGCGCCGCGTGGCCCCGCGATCCGCCACTTCGTTTGGCGCAACACACGCAGGATGTGTTGCCGCTCCGCTTCTTCCATTGTCGCTACCTGCGCGGAAGACCCCTCCACAGAGTCACTCGAGCCACCCTCCGGCGCTTCGCCTTGGCTGATCGACAAATTCGATTTCAGTTCCGAAAGCGGAATGCGCAACTCTTTGCCCGGAGAAAGGAGCACAGCGCGTTCCAGCAAATTCTCCAGTTCGCGCACGTTTCCGGGCCACGAATAATTCGTCAACGCATCCATCGCATCCGCCGGAACGTACAGCACCGTTTTGTTGAATCGCTGGCTGAACTTCTGCACAAAGTACCGCACCAACAAGGGAATGTCCTCGCGCCGTTCCCGCAACGCCGGGATCTGGATTGGGAAAACATTCAGCCGGTAATACAGATCGCTCCGGAATGCTTTCTCCGCAACGAGTCTGCTCAAATCCGTGTTTGTCGCGGCAACGACCCGCACGTCGACGCTCTGCGTTCGATTGCTTCCCAGCCGCTCGAACTCTTGCTCCTGCAGCACGCGCAGCAATTTCGGTTGCAGTTCGAGCGGAAGGTCGCCCACTTCATCGAGGAAGATCGATCCTGTATCGGCCAGTTCAAAGCGCCCTACTTTTTGCGCGATGGCCCCGGTAAACGCGCCGCGTTCATGCCCGAACAATTCCGATTCCAGGAGTCCAGCCGGTATCGCTGCACAATTCACTTTCACAAACGTGCGGTCCCTGCGCGGACTCAAATTGTGGATCGCTCGCGCGAATAATTCTTTTCCCGTTCCCGTTTCGCCGCGCAACAAAACCGTGGTATTTGCCGGTGCAGCCAGTTCCAGCTGTCCGAGCGCCTTCCGCAGCGCCGGGCTTTCTCCAATAATTTCTTCAAAATTAAATTCGCTGCGAATCTCTTCTTCCAGATACAACTTTTCCACCGCTAGTTTGTCTTTCAGCGCATCGATCTCTTTGAATGCCAGCGCGTTCTTCACGGCAATCGCCACTTGACCGCCCACCTGCCCGAGCAATTCCGCTTCCTCTTTCGTAAACGCATCGATTCGTTTGCTTGCCAGATTCAGAGACCCGAACGCTTCTCCTTTGCTGATCAACGGCACGCAGCACACCGACGTTAGCCCCTCGTTGCGCAGCTTTTTCACCAGTTCCGCGGGAAATTGATCCAGCTCCCGGCCGCGAAACACGCCAGGTTTTCCCGTCAAAATGCTGCGGCCTGCCGGAGAATCTTCGAGCGCAACGCTCATTTCCTTTTCTGCCAGCGGCGCATGCGGCAGCGGAAAATCGAGAGACTTGATCTTCAGCCGGTTTGTCGCCGGGTCGAGCAGCGCAATACTCGTGTAGTCATGATGAAGCATCCGCGTCAGGGTCGTTACAATTCCGCTGAAAAGTTCGGGCAGGGCCCCGCTCGTTACCAGCACGTTGTTAATGTCCAGCAGGACCTGGAGCCGGTCCCGCTCTTGTGAGAGTTGCCGCTGATACGCCTCTGACGCTTCGTAGTTCAAAGCGTTGTCCACAGCCACGGCCACTTGCGCCGCCACCCGCTGCATGAACTGCACTTCTGCGTCCGTCAACTTTTCCGGCACCAGCCGGCCAAAACCCATCGCGCCCAACTTTCGCTGCGCGGTCGTCAGAGGCACAATCGCGATCGAACGCACACCCACAGACCTCAACCGGTCGGAAAAATTCGGATAACGCTCGTCGTTCTGTGCGTCCGGTACAACGAACGGTTCCTGCGTCTGCCAAACCAGACCGGCAGGGTGTTCGGCGAGAGGGTATTCCGCGTCGCGTGGCGTTTCATTTCCTTCCCGAGTTTCGAGCACGTGCAGCCGTATGGAATTTCTGGCTGCGTCATAGAGCATCAGGGTCAGGAAGTCGAAATCCACAACGCTGTGCAACCTCTGCGCAAGTTCGTGGAAGAGCGCTGGCAGGTCGCGCTGCTGCGCGATCGCTTCGCTCACCTCCAGCAAAGCTTCCAATTGCCGTCGAATGTGGTCGGTGGGGTCTTCAGACATCGCAAGCGGCGGCCGCGCCGCGCGGGCTCCGCTCTCGCAGAATAGCACCTGCCTTCCTGGCCTCTCAACCTTGCCGGGCGCCTCCACCGGCCGGACGGCCTGCCCACAACCCGAGCTCGCATGCTACAATTTTACGAGTTTAGGCCCGTAGCTCAGTTGGTTAGAGCGCTACCTTGACACGGTAGAGGTCTGGGGTTCGAGTCCCCACGGGCCTACCATTATCTCTCTCCCAACAAACTGCTTGCGAGGAAGCCTTTTGGGGCCACGACTCGTGGCTGTCGCTATGCATCCGAGACACCGGTACCAAACATTACTTGAATTTAGGAAGGTATGCTCGACCCGCTCCAGACGCCCAGATTCCTCTTGTGGCAGCGTGAACCAGTACAGGATAATCTCGCTTCTGGTGTCCCCGCACACTGTGCTCAGCCATGAACTGTCCATCTTGTGACCGCCAAAATTCGGCCACCGCCGTTCGCTGCCTCCATTGCGGCGTTCCCCTGATTTCCGGGGCCGACGACCGCACGATGGATTCGCCGGACCACGGCACAATGGCGGGAGGACCGGAAGCCTCGCCCGAGCGTCAATCCTCGCGTGCTTCGGCCGCAGCCGCCAAGACTCCGCCGAGCCACGCTCCCAAAAGCCACACGCCGTCAGAAGCACGCTCGACTGGCAGAAGCTCGGGCCGTTCAGGAGTTTTGCAGCCGGGTGAAGAACTCGGTCCCCGTTTCGTCGTCGAGGCACTTCTCGGTGAAGGCGGGATGGGTCGCGTTTACAAAGTCTACGATCGGGAGCTTGATCGCTATGCGGCGCTAAAAGTGCTCCTGCCGGACCTTGCCGGCGACCCCCAAATCATTCAACGCTTCAAACACGAACTCCTGCTCGCCAGCAGAATTTCTCACAAGAACATCCTTCGCATCCACGATTTGAGCGAAGCCGACGGTGTCAAGTTCATCACCATGGCGTTTGTGGACGGCGAAGACCTCCACGGAATCCTGAAAAAGGAACGCCCGTTGCCGCTCGAACGCAGCCTTAAACTAGCGCGACAGATGTGCGACGCCCTTGATGCCGCGCATGCCGAAGGCGTAGTCCATCGCGACTTCAAGCCGCACAACGTCCTCATTGGAAAAGACGACCAGGTTTTCGTTTCCGATTTTGGCCTCGCCACTTCGTTCGAGACCGCGAAGATGGGCATGACCCGGAGCGGCGCTTTCGTCGGAACGCCGCGCTACATGTCTCCCGAACAAGTCGAAGGCGGAACGATCGATCACCGCAGTGATCTCTATTCGCTGGGGTTGGTCATGTACGAGATGGTGACCGGCGAGGTTCCGTTCTCCGGCGAATCCACCTGGCAGGTGATGTATCAGCGCGTAAAAGAAAAGCCGAAAGATCCGAAACTCTTAAAACCGGATCTGCCCGATTGGGTCGCCCGCATCGTCATGCACTGCCTCGAACGTGACCCCGCTCTCCGGTATCAGACGGCTCGCGACATTCTCACCGACATTGATGCGAATCGCAGCCCGTCCATTCCGCATGGCGTCCGCTTTAGAGTGCCGTCCGGTGCGAGCCGGTGGCTAATTGCAGGCGGCGCAGGGTTGCTGCTCGGCGCCACAATTTTTCTGGCCGTTCCTGCCACTCGTCATCTCGTTTTCAGATCCGGCGCCGGCGAACCCGTGAATCCGGGCCTGCCGCCGCTGTCAGAGGGAAAATTCATCGCCGTTCTGCCGTTCCGCGTACTGGGCGCCGATAATTCTCTGAACTATGTTGCGGATGGTCTCAACGAAGCGCTCTCGGCAAAGCTGTTTCAGCTTTCCGACGTTCGCATCGCGTCCGCTTCTGCCGCTTTGAAAGTAAACGATCAGAAAACGCCGTTGCCCCGCATCGCAAAAGACTTGGGCGTCAATTACATCATCCATGGACTCGTGCAAGGCGCTGGCGACAAGCTTCGCATCGTCGTCAATCTCGAAAACATGGTCGACAATCGCCTGCAATGGAGCCAGGAATTTACCGGCGTCACCGGGGATCTGCTCACGCTTGAAGATCAGATCTACGGAAAACTCACGGAAGTACTGCAAACCAAAACACCAAATGGAAGCGGCGCCACGCACCCGACCGAAAATATCGCGGCTTATGATCTTTATCTCCGCGGACGAACTGCGCTCCGCGGTCAGCAAGATCCGAAAAACGTCCAGGCGGCGATTACCTTCTTCGATGACGCGATCAAGAAAGACCCAAGTTTCGCTTTGGCCTACGCCGGCATGGCCGACGCCAGTCTCTTCATGTACCGCGACAAGAAAGATCGTTTCTGGTCGGAAAAAGCAATCGCTTCTGCCCAACAAGCGGAACGCCTGAACGACAAACTTCCGGAAGTTCACTTTTCGTTGGGCACAGCATACGCGGCGATTGGCCAGACTTCCCAGGCAATTCTGGAATTAAAGCGCGCACTCGAGATCTCCCCGAATTCCGATGAAGCTTACCGCCGCCTCGGCCGCGCCTACGCGGCGACCGGACAAAAAGACGAAGCCATCAAGGCCCTGCAAAAGGCTGTCGAAATCAATCCGTACTACTGGACCAATCAAAGCGCGCTGGGCGCCGTCTATATAGAGTTTGGAAATTACGAAGGCGCGCTGAAACAATTTCAAATCGTTACGCAATTGGAACCGCAAAACGCCGCCGGCTACGACAACCTTGGTTCGGTCTATTCAAGAATGGGGCGTTACGGAGAAAGCGTGACCGCCTATCAAAAGGCGCTCCAGATTCAGCCCTACGCCGCGACGTACTCCAACCTCGGCACTTCGTTCTTTTACCTGAAGCGCTACCAGGAATCCGTACAAATGTTCCAGAAAGCGGCGGAGATGAGTCCCGGCGAGGAAACCATTATCGGAAATCTGGCCGACGCCTACCGCTGGGCCGGAGACAAAAACAAAGCCAACCTGAGCTACGACCAGGCGATCGGCCTCGCCTACAAGCAGTTGCAAGTGAATCCGCGCGACGCAAGCGCCCTCGGCCACATGGCCCTCTATCATTCCAAGAAAGGCGACAGCGCCCAGGCGCAGGACTTTATCCGCCGCGCGCGCTCGATTGACCCGTCCGACGTCTACCTGATCTACACAGTGGCGATCGTAGCGGTCAATGCAAACGATCCGGCGGGTGCGATCGAAGCCCTGCGATCAGCTCTGCAAAAGGGATTTGCGACCGCGGACATCGATTCCGACCCGGAATTCACGTCACTACACGATCGAACTGATTACAAAGCACTGCTGAAAGAATTCGCTCCCAAAAAGTAATTCACGTTTGCAAGAAATCTGCCGCAAAAACACGTCGAGCCCTGCTTTCGCAGGGCTCGGGTGCTTGTGTATTTCTTATGGAAACGAACTAGGCTTGAGGGCTGGACCGGCGCCGACGGAAAGCCGCAAGTCCCACAAGACCGGTCGAGAGCAACAAAAGAGTTGCCGGTTCCGGCGTGGAAACGGTTGCAGTACCGAAGACGAACTCGTTTGGTGGGATGCCGTCAAGTTCGATGGTGTAGACGGGTCCGCAAAAATCGTCGGCGTCGCCATCACTGTCAACATTGCAACCCGTCGACGGAAGCAAGCCCGTGTGGAATTCGTCGATCCCGAAAAACAGCAGGGTCTGCGATCCGTCTTGATTGATCGTCTTCGAAAAACTCGAGAAAATGCCGTCGCCCGGGTTATCGCCGAAATTGAAATCGAGGCCCTGCGGGAAGCCAAACAGCGTCAGCGAAAGTGAGTAAAGCAGCGTTCCTGTGTCGTTCTGAAACGCAAAGACGTTCTGGCTTGCCGAAAAAGACAGTGGGATCGTCCCGTTCGGATCGGTAATCGGGACCGGCGGTGGATCTACCTGGCGAATAATGACCGTTGGGTCAATCGTATCTGCCTTGGCGACAGAGACCGTCAAAACCACCAAAGCTAGTAATAGAAACACTTTTGAAAATTTCACGAGCACACCCTCCGACTGCAACGCGGGCCATAGGTGCAACCCTAGTGCCATTACTAGGTCCAGACTGTGCTTTGTATGTCGCTCATTCAGAACGGGTTAAATTTAATGAAGAAAGACACGGAAACAATATATGCAGTGATTTTCCCCTTGCGGGCCAGGAAGTGGAAATGTTTCGTCTCACGCGTCTCATACGCTGCCCGGGCAGTCGCCCCCGATTAGACTTAGGAGTACCGGAACTCTTCCGGCTCAAATATAGTGGCTCCGCCAGCGGAAAATCGGTGCAGAATGCCCGCGAACAAGCTGGTTCGTCTGCCAAATGACTACGGTTACTATCGATTCCGCAGTGAAGGCGAGATGTCCTCGCGTCGCCCTGGGTTGCCTTACCGCAAGCGTACGGGCGCAAGCAACGCCGCCCGGGCTTGAAGACGAATTGCGTTTGTGCGAACAAAAAATCCTGCAACTGCCCGAACCACGATCGATTCTGGAATCCGCTCCCGTTCTCCTAACCCGTTCCGCTTATAAGGCGTTAGGAAAAGATCCGGCGCGCTATCGCGGCTCGGCCGAAGCCCTGATTCGCCGTGTAATTGCAGGCAAGGGACTGCCGCGCATTCACGCAGTGGTGGACATCATTAATATTGTCAGTGTTGAGAGCCGGTTGCCGATTGGTTTGTACGATCTGGCACACGTACAGGGCGGCATTACGTTTCGCGCGGGCCGCGCCGGAGAAACGTACAAGGGAATCGGCAAATACGATTTGAATCTGGAACATCTGCCGCTTTTCGCCGATGAACTCGGTCCGCATGGCAGCGCGACCAGCGATTCCGAGCGCACCATGGTCACTCTCGAAACCAAAAACATTTTGGCGATTTTCGTTTCCTTCGGCGGACTAGAGAATCTGGAGCGCTACGCCGAACGAATGAAAGCTCTTCTCACCGAACACGCTTCAGCCACAGACTTCCGGCACGTCATAGTTTAGTTCTTGTACGGTCGTTCTCGTCCTTTAAGATCGTCGCGTCTCGCAATGTTCTTGAACCTATTGTCAAAACATCCCCAGTTGTTCTCCACGACGATTGAATCGATAGGAAAATTCATCGCAATAACGGGAAAGATGTTTTATGGAAATTCCGCGAAATGTCGCAAGAGTTCATCCTGCTTGACTCACGGTTATCTCGCCAATGCCAGGCTGATTCCGGACAGGAGCAATTCCAGCTTCGAAGCTGGGAGTTTTGCAACTCGTTCCGTAAGCAGGGCCTTGTCAACCGAAACAATTTGAGAAACGTTTGCCACTGAATCTTTCATTAGGCCGGTAACCCGTGCGGAAAGCCTGAGGTTTCCCGGTGCGGAGGCCCATTTGAGATTGCTTGTTAGTGGAAGGCAAATTACGGTGGCAATCCGGCTTCTATTCAGAGCATCGCTTTGGACGATGGCAACTGGTCTTCGAAATCCTGTGCCGGAACCGGTGGGATTGGGCAAATCGGCCCACCACACCTCACCCTGAGAGATCACCACTCCGTCCGTTCTAGGACGCGGTGTGCGGCCACGCCCCTAAACTCGTCGGTCGGTTCGTCCATTTCAGCAAGAGCGGCATCCATGGCTTCCGTGACCTTGTCTGGGCTCCAGCGCGCAAGATATTCCCTCAGCGCATCGCTGAAGAGCCGGCTGCGGGAGCGTTTCGTACGCCGCGCGAGACGCTCCGCTTCATGGAAGATCTCGTCGGGAATGGATACAGCGGTTTTCATACCAAGAGTACAACTCGCCGAAAAACCGC
>Ga0247694_1000162_pt1 | contig 20005 bp, 20 predicted proteins | sample CNK35_metaG_FD_182736 | JGI IMG/M metagenome (GOLD analysis project Ga0247694, IMG submission 182736) | Soil microbial communities from Purdue University Martell Research Forest, Indiana, United States - CNK35 | ecosystem: Environmental > Terrestrial > Soil > Temperate forest > Bulk soil...
GCGCGGTGTACCTGGACGGAGAGTACGGGATCAAAGGGCTCTTTGTCGGCGTCCCAGCAAAGCTTGGCGCAGGCGGAGTTGAGGAAATCATTCAAATCAAGCTAACGGCCGAAGAAACCGCGGCGCTACAGAAATCCTCGGCCTCTGTGCGGGAATTGGTGAACGTTCTCGGATTGTAAGAGAGTGTCGGAGAAAATCGTGGCGCGAGTTTTATTGGCAAATCGAATAATCGACTCGCGCTCCTTTTTGTTTTGTGCTCTGGACGATTAAAAGCCGAACAGTTTTTCAGCTCCGACAACCAAACCTAGAGTAAACACGGCGATCGCAATTTCGCCGATGGCTCCGACTGCGAACGGGCGAAGGCCTTGTTTTCGCATATCGCGGAAGTTTGTTCGCAGGCCGACGCCCGCGAAGGTCAGAAGAAAAGCCCAGCGCGAAAGATTGGCGAGCGCTCCGACCTGCTCCTTGTTGAAAAACTGGTAGGTAGCAAGCACTGAAATGAGAAGAAATCCCAGGACGAACTTGGGAAATTTCTGCCAGAGGAATGCGGCTTTGTTGCGCACCGTTTTGGCCTGGCCCTGACTGGCCCAGTAAATCGCGTATGCCAATACAACGAAGCCGATCATGGCATTGCGAGTGGATTTCACGAGGACAGCCAATTTGCCCGCCGCATCAGAGTACAGAGCGCCCGCCGCGGTTGCTTCGGCGGTGTTATCCACCGCAAGGCCTGCCCAAACGCCATAGGCACGGTCGCCGAGATGCAACGCATGGCCGATTAAAGGAAAAGTGAAAAGCGCCAGCGCGCCGAGCGCGAGAATCGCGGCAATGGAGAAGCTCGAGTCTTCCTCGTCGGCCTCAATGGCGCCTTGCGCGGCAATGATGGCGCTGACGCCGCAGACGGCGGACCCCACGGCGAGAAGCGAAGTCAATTTCGGTTTAAGATGAAACACTCGGCCGAGGAAGGTCATAAAAGCGATGGCTCCCGTGATTTCGACCGCAACCAGCAGGAGGCTGACGCCGCCCAGTTTCAGAATATCGCCAAGTAAGAAACGGGAACCGAGCAGCACGATACCCGTTTTCAACCAAAATTCATACGTCGCAACCCCGGTGCGAAAGATTTCCGGAACGCCGACTGTGTTCGAAACAACGAGCCCTAAGAGAATGGCCCAAAGCACGTACTCAATATTTGGAAATATCCAATGATGCGCCTTCGCATACTTACCCACATTTTGCTCGAGCAACTTGCCCGCGAAACCAATCGCCGCAAGCAAAAGCACGCCCGGAATGATGCGAACAAAGCCGAGCGCCCGGTGCAGGGGTTGAACTTGAGGAATTGCGACTGTATCTGCCATGTTTTTTCCTTTTTACGTCTTAGTTTCGGCTTCATCACCACGGGATGTGCTTGAAGACTCCGGCGCGGACGAGCAGCGCTGCGACTAAAGCGATAACGACAGCCCAGCTATCCAGGGACAGACGCCAGGGCTTTTTCACTTCCAGTACATTTTTTTGGACAGCCATTTGGTTTCCTCCATGGCAAATTACGACTAACTTACCGAAAATCCTCGTGCCAGTGCCTCGGCACTCCCTGAGCGCAAGAATGTGTCGCCGATCTCTTGAATCTGGTTTGCAGCGACACGCCCAACAATCATCAGGGCCGGAACTGGCAGCTTTTCTTCTACGGAAAGCGCACCGACGGTGCTCCAACGAACATGCTGCTGCTCACCTGAAACGGCTGAAACGATGACGCACGGCAACTCCAGTGGAAGACCAGCTTCCGCAAGACGACGAGAAACCTCCGAATAATCCGGCCCCGGCATATAGAGAACAAGCGTCGTGGCAGGAGTGAGGCAGCCCCAGTCCATTGCACTCGAATGCGGTCCGCGAGAAAAAGTCGTGAACAATACTTGGGAGGCAACCCTGCGATCCGTAAGCGAAATGCCTGCCGCGGCGGTAGCTGCCAGGGCCGCGGTCACCCCGGGAACGATCTCAAATTCTATGTGTGCTTCGCGCAACGCTTGGAGTTCCTCACCAGCCCGGCCGAAGATTGAAGGATCGCCGCCCTTCAACCGCACGACGATTTCATGCGAAGCCGCGTAGCCTACGAGCAGCGCATTGATCTCTTCCTGGGACAGCAGTTTCCTGCCGCAGCGTTTGCCAACGTCGATGACCTCGGCGGCTGGCGAAATTCTCATCAACACTTCTCGACTCACGAGCGCGTCGTGCAGCACGACGTCGGCCTGCGCTAGAAGCCGTGCGGCTTTGAGCGTCAACAGTTCCGGATCTCCGGGCCCCGCGCCGACCAGATAGACCCTGCCCATCACGTCGTACCTCGCTGGCCTGGATCACGGTTCACTTCTCGAACAAATTGTTCGAACATCGGGCGGCTCGCCAGCTCATGTAACAATCTCTTTGTCGTATCCGGGCTGGGACTGCTCGCGCGCAGAACCTCGCGGGCCGCGCCAAGCCATTCGAGCCAAACCTCATATTCCTGGCCGAATTGCGCTTCGAGTTCCTTCCGAAGCCGCTGTGCGAGCGAGGGGCTCCTGCCATTCGTGGAAATCGCAATTTGCAAATCGCCGCGCTGTACGACAGCTCCATAATAAAAATGGCAATGCTGGGTGTCGTCGACGGCGTTGCACAATAATCCGCGGGTCTCCGACTCGCAAAAGACAGCTTCGTTCACGCCTGGGGCAGAAGTGGCCGCTATCACCAGAAATGCAGCGTCCAAATCCTCCGCCTCAAACTCTTTGGGCAGCCAATCGATTTTCCCGAATCGCACCCACTTGGCAATTCGAACTGTAACCGAAGGCGCGATTAGCCGGATTTTTGCACCAGCGGACAACAAGCCAGGAATCTTTGCTTCCGCAACATTCCCGCCGCCAATCACGACGACCAGCCGACCTTCCAGGCTCAAGAACATAGGAAACAGGCTCATGCTTTAGCCCTCCACTCCTTGGGGAACCGTGCCAAGCGACACGTCTCGATCTACGGGCGCGATCGAATTTCCCGCAAGCATGGCGCGGATATCCTCGTTCGAATGCCGCGCAAGAAACTTACGCAGATTTTCGCCCGGCTTTCCACGTTCGCTGAAACCGGCGAGAAGACGCTCGATGGCATCGGGAACATCGGCTGCAGCGCAACGATAGCCGACTGGCCGCGCGATCGCTGCAAACTGTCCTACGCTTCCGCCAACACAGAAGTAGTAGGCATCCACCATTCCGCCATCTACTTTGATCTTCTTGCCTTCGATTCCGATATCGGCGATCCAATGCTGGCCGCAACTATTGGGGCAGCCGGTGATGTTGAGCCGAAGCTGTTCCTGGAAATTGGGCAGTCGTTCCTCCAGCTCATGTGTAAGCCAGCGAGCAAAGCCTTTGGTTTCGGTCAGCGCCAGCTTGCAAAATTCAGAGCCCGTGCAGGCCACGGTTCCACGTGCGAAAACCGAGGCCCGCACCGGCAGGGCAGCAACTTCAAGCTCATGAGCGACTTTGGGCGCGTCTTGCCGGGAAACATTGACAATCAACAGGTTCTGCATGGTAGTGGTTCGGATGTGTCCGTCCGCATAACGCTCAGCCAGGTCCGCTGTGGTGCGCAGCTGCCCTGGAGTGATTCGTCCGCGCAGAACCGACGCACCGATGTACACAAACCCTTCTTGTTTTTGCGGGTGAATGCCCACGTGATCGCGATGGATGTCGACTGAAACGTCTTCCGGTTCGGCGGGGTCGAGAGCGAAACCGATTTGACGCTGCAAGTCTTCCAAAAAGCTCTCGGCGGTCCAGCCTTGCTGCAGGAACAGAAATTTGAGGCGGGCCCTTTCCCTGCTCTGCCGAAGTGTTTGGCTGGCGCGAAAGATTTCCGCCACGCCGCGCGCCACGGGCACAACTTGATTCCACTGAACAAAAGCATTTAACCGCACAGCAATGTGCGGATCGGTCGAAAGCCCACCGCCAACCCTGAGCGAAAATCCCGTTTCGAGTGTGCCGCGCCGTTTTCGCGTCGAAGCCGTCAAAGAAACATCGTTAATCTCCGGATACGAGCACCAGCTTCTGCATCCCGTGACGGAGATTTTGAATTTCCTGGGCAAATTGTAAAATTCTGCGGCGCCACCTAACTCCCGGTCGACAGCAAGCGCAAGCGGTGATGCATCGACTATTTCTGCGGCGTCGAGCCCGGCGACTGGGCAGCCGGTTATGTTGCGAGCGACATCTCCGCAGGCTCCAGTGGTGGTCAAGCCCACGCGCCAAAGCGATTCGAGGACCTCGGGCAGCGATTCCAACGTGACCCAATGCAATTGAAAGTTTTGCCGGACAGTAATATCCGCGACGCCGCGTGCATGCTCCTCTGCAATATCCGCAACCGCGCGAACCTGATCACTGCGCAACAATCCGTTCGGGATTCGAATGCGCACCATAAAGTAAGGCGTGGCTTTGCCCTCGCCGCCAGTGCCGCCGAGGACGCCCGCGCCGTCTCCCTGCGTGTAAACGCCCCAGGTGCGGAAATACGCGCTGAACCACTCCGGAGGAATCGAAGCGTAGCCCTTGCGCGCAAACTCACGGATTTCGTCAATATGCTCCCACGCATTCTTCTCGCGCTTTAGACGCTCGAGGCGTTGCACTTTGGTCTCTTTGAGTTCGCCCATGCTTCGATCCCCTGCCCCAAGAATGTGTCCCAAAACAAAAAACCCACGTGGCCTGAACCTCTGGCGACGTGGGCGTCGGAACTTCGAATCTTAAGTAAACGCTAAGTCCGGAAACTCCCCTGGCCAGAGATGAGTGTCATGCGACACGCAGCCTTGCGCGCGCAACAGCGACACATTCTCTGGCAATAGGTGACCATCTATACGGAGAATACCTCGCGCACTTTAATAAGTCAAAAAAGAACTCGACAAAAAGTTTAGATGCATGAAATATGAAAAAGTAATCCGCGAGAATCCGTGTACGCTACTCTTTCTTTGAGGAAGGCTTTGCCTTTTCCGCATTGGCCGGGTTTGCGTGGGCCGCAGCATGCGGCAAAATCAACTCCGTCGTTTTGATGGAATCCAGTTGGGGGAACTCCTTGTCCAGATAAGACTTGCCCAGTTTTTCGATAGAGTCCTGAACCGGCCCTTTGCCGCCGGGCGCACCTTCGCCGTAGCCCGAATACAAAGAATCAACGACGTCCATGCCCTCCGTAACCTGGCCAAACGCGGAGAACCCCATCGCGTCGAGTCGTTTGTTGTCGACAAGATTGATAAAAACCTGGGTCGTGCGCGTGTTTGGTCCGCCCATCGCGTAGGTAATGTACCCTCGAAGATTGCTCTGTACGACTGGGTCATCCTTAATCGGAGCGTGCGACCACGCGGCGGAAACCGGCGGATACGCGCTGATCCCCCACTGCACGACAAATCCTCGCAGCACACGGAAGAAGCTTGTGTTGTCATAAAAATGATGCCGCACTAGATTGTAAAAGCGGTCCGCTCCCAGCGGAGCCCAAGCACGCGTCACTTTAATGACGAAGTCACCTTTTGTGGTTGTGAATTTTACCTCGTAAGTAGAAGGCGCTTTCGCGACAAGAAGCGCCGGCCGAAGCAGTACCCGGCTATAGGGGCGCGCAGCCACGGTCGATTTGTGAGCCGCGGAAGCGCCGGCTGCCGCTTTCGGCTTTGCCGGAGTTGGCGCTTCTGCCGCTTGTGGACGCGCCTTGATGCACGGAGCCAAAACGAAAAGCAGCAGTCCCACAATCATCAACGATCCGGATTTATGCATCGTTCATCCCTCTCCTAACTAAGTTCGTCAGATTGGCGCCGCCTGACGGCGTATACTCACTTCGCGGTATTCAGTTCGTGGCTGACGCGCGCGACCTGGGTCATCAGCCTTAGAGTATTCTCGCCGAGAATCTTCTTTACGTCACCTTCGGAATAACCTTTGTCCAACAAGGCTTGCGTGATTTTCGGAAGCTTACTTGCGTCCTCCATTCCGAAGGGCATATTCGCACCGTCGAAATCGGAGCCAAGCCCGACGTGATCGATCCCGGCAATCTTAACCGCGTGGTCGATATGATCGATAATCTTTGTCCACTCAACGCGCGGAAGATCGCCTCGCTCCACATATTCCCTGGTGATACGGTCACCCTCGATCAACTGGCAGCCTTCTCTTTCCCCGCATCGCTGCTGAACCTCCAGTGCGATTGCTTTGTTCCATTCCGGATGAGCTTTCTCAGCGTTACGAAACTCCTGGCTCAAGAAGCCGACATGATAATTAATCTGGATCACGCCACCATTGGTTGCCAGCGCACGGATCATGGCGTCGCTCATGTTCCGCGGTGCATCGCAAATAGCGCGGCAATCGGAATGTGAGGCGAAAACTGGCGCTTTGCTGGTCTCCAATACGTCCGCAAAGGTCTTGTCGCTGACGTGCGAGATGTCCACGATCATTCCTAGACGGTTCATCTCTCGCACGACGTCTTTGCCAAACTCTGTGAGCCCGTTGTGCTCAGGCTTGGCTGTCGAAGAATCGGCCCACTCGACGTTCCCGCTGTGCGTTAGAGTCATATAACGCGCGCCAAGCGCCGCATAAACGCGCAGCACGCGCAGGTCGCTGGCGATTATGTGGCCGCCTTCGACCCCGATCAGCGCGGCAATTTTGCCCTGCTGATGGGCTTCTTGAATTCCCTCGACCGTCGTTACCAATACTAAGTCATTCGAATGTTTTCGAACCTGCTCGCGAATGGCGTCGATTTGATCCAGGGCGCGCTTCACAGCCTCTGGGCCGGTAGTCTTACTCGGCATCCAAATAGCAAAGAAGATCGCTCCGAGACCACCTTTTCTCATGCGCGGGATATCGATGCTCCCCAGCGGATTCCGCGCCCCTAAATCGAAACCGCCATCCAAAAAGCGTTGGGTGGTATCGTCGTGCGTATCGATGACGAGAGATGAAAAATGCAGACGCTTCGCCCGTTCTGAAATTCCGTCCGCCGCCATCGCCCCCGCCATCACCATTCCAGTCAGAAGACACATTCCTGTCCCGAAGAGCGTCTTCGACACTGCAGTCCGTTTCATTTTGTTATTGCGCGGCTTGCATCTCGTGGCTTACGCGCTCGTTCGCTCCCATCACGCGCAGCAGATTCCCGCCCAGAATCTTCCGGATATTGTCGTCGCTGTATCCCTTGCGCATCAGCGCCTCGGTTATTTGCGGCAGATGCGTGCAGTCTTCCATGCCTTCGGGCATGTTTGCGCCATCGAAATCCGAACCCAGTCCGACATGGTCCGGGCCGACAAGCTTAACCACATGATCGATGTGGTCGATGATCCGTTCCCAGCTTACATGCGGCAACTTTCCTTCCGCGACGGCTTGCTTCTCGATCTCCCCCATCTTGCGCTCCGTGCATTCCTGATCGTCGCCACACTGTTTCCGGATTTGGTCCATCATCTCTACGACGCCGCCGGAAAATTTGTCTTGCGCGTCCTTGTATGCCTGATCGATAAAACTTTTCTCGTAGTTGATTTGAATGACTCCGCCCTTCGCAGCTAGCGCCTTGATCATGTCATCAGACATGTCGCGGACATGATTGCACAGAGCGCGGCAGGAAGAATGCGACGCGATCAGCGGCGATTTACTGACTTCCAGCGCATCGTAAAAGGTCTTATCGGACACGTGAGAAATGTCCACCATGATTCCCTGCCGGTTCATTTCCCGCACGATCTCTTTGCCAAATTCCGTCAGTCCGTTGTGCTCGGGCTTGGCAGTCGAGGAATCCGCCCATTCATCGTTATAAAAGTGCGTCAGCGTCATGTAGCGCACTCCCAAATCGCCAAACATGCGCAGCACGCGAATGTCGTTGCCGATCATGTGCCCCCCCTCGACGCCGATCAGCGCGGCAATCTTGCCTTGCGCGTGCGCCCGCCGCACTTCTTCCGCGGTCCGGCAAAACAGCATGTCTTTCGAATACTTGATTACGTTTTGGTGCACCGCGTCAATCTGGTCCAGCGCTTTTTGCACTGCGGGCGGTCCCATGATTCTGCCGTCGATCCAAATGGAGAAGAAAATCGCGTTCATCCCACCTTCTCGCATTCGCGGGATATCGATGGCTCCATCGGGATTGCGCTTGCCGATATCGAAGTTTTTGTTGAAAAAGCGCTGCGTGGTATCGTCGTGGGTGTCCAGCACGATCGAGGAAAAATGAAGCTTGTGCGCCCGATCAGCGATGTCATCGCCGGTGGCGACCTGGCTCAATATAAATCCCGCAACAACCAGACAGGCAACCAGCGAGATGCGGACCTGACGCATATGTTCCTCCAAATGAAGGTGCGGCGAGATTCTACCCTATTAGCCAGCCAACGAGCGCTTGTTTCCAGGCTTGCCGGTTCATTTCCGCAATGGATTCCGTCAAGGGAATGTCCTTTGGGCAAGCTTTCACGCAGTTTTGTGCGTTCGCGCAGTCTTGAATGCCGCCGGGTTCCATCAGGGCGTGGATTCGCTCCTTCGCATGCATGGCCCCCGTGGGGTGCATGTTGAAAAGCCGAACCTGGCTGATAATTGCGGCGCCGATGAAACTGGTATGGTCATTCACCTGGGGACAGACTTCCAGGCAACTGCCGCACGAAATGCAACGCGAAAGCGGATACGCTTTTTCCTGCGTCTCGGGGGCCATCCGCGGCCCTGCGCCGAGATCGTACGTCCCGTCGATGGGAATCCACCCTTTGACGCGCTTCAGACTTTCGAACATGAATTGCCGGTCGACCGCCAGATCGCGGACTACCGGAAACTTCGAAAATGGTTCGAGCCGGATCGGCTGTTCGAGCTTATCAACCAGCGCGGAGCACGCCATCCGCGCATTGCCGTTGATAAGCATGGCGCAAGAGCCGCAAACCTCTTCGAGACAATTCGAATCGTAGCTGATCGGTGTGGTTTTCTTGCCATCGCGCGTCACTGGATTTTCCGCGATGTCTCGCAAGCAAATAATTACGTTCATCGCTGGACGCCACGGCAGCGCAAACTCCTCCCAATACGGAGCACCCTTGGGGCTGACCTGTCGTTTTACGCGAACGACTACCTGTTTGTCGTCAGGCATAGATCCCTCGGCGAATCTTGCAACAACTCTCCGGCCTCAAATGCAATGTCCGGCACATCAACACACGCTATTTTGCCGCGTCATAGCGCCTCGCGCGTGGCGGAATCTGCGAAATGTCGACGGGTTCATAGCTGAGATGGATTTCACCATTCGCCCACTTCGCCCGCGTGGTTTTCAGCCAGTTTGCGTCGTCGCGCTCTGGAAAATCCGGTTTGTAGTGTGCCCCGCGCGACTCGTTTCGCTGTAACGCTCCAACCGTGATCACCCGAGCGAGCACCAGCATGTTGCCCAGCTCCCGGGCAAAATTCAGGGTCTGATTCGACCAACGCGTCCGGTCGCTCAAATTAATTCTTCCGAATCGCTCCTGCAATTCACGGATCTTGGCATCCGCCCCCTGAAGACCTTTATTCACTCGCGTCACCGTCACATGCTCGGTCATCACCTCGCCGAGTTCCCGCCAAATGGTCATCGGGTTTTCAGTACCGTCCGGCGAAATCAGCGCCTGATTCTTCTCTTCCTGCCTCTTCCGCTCACTTTCAAACACGCCCGAGCTAATTGTCTCCGCTCCGCCCTCCAGACCGCGCGTGTACTTTACGGCCGCCGGGCCCGCCAATCCTCCCCCAAAAATGCAAGATACGAGCGAGTTTGCCCCGAGCCGATTCGCCCCGTGATATTGGTATTCGCATTCACCGGCCGCAAATATTCCCGAAACATTCGTCGCCTGGTCCTCTGCATTCACCCAGATGCCGCCCATCGTATAGTGCATTGCCGGGAAAACCTTCATGGGCTCTTCGCGGGGGTTCACGCCAATAAACTTCTCGTAAATCTCCAGTATGCCTTCGAGCTTGCGATCCAGTGTTTCCCGCGGAATATGCGTGACGTCCAGAAAGACCGCGGCCTGTCCACGTATCCCGAGCTTTTCCTGATACACGATCCGGTGTATCGCGCGCGTGGCGATATCGCGCGGCACCAGATTTCCGTACTTTGGATACCACTCCTCGAGAAAGTAGAAGCGCTCAGCTTCGGGAATGCTCTGCGCCGGGCGTGTGTCCGCCGGATTCTTCGGCACCCACACGCGGCCACCTTCACCGCGCGCGGATTCGCTCATTAACCGCAGCTTGTCCTCGCCAGGGATCGCAGTCGGGTGCACCTGGATAAACTCGCCGTTCGCGTAATCGACTCCTTGCTGAAACAGCGCGGACTGCGCCGAACCCGTGCAAACCACGGAATTTGTTGAACGCCCGAATATTGCGCCAATCCCACCGGTGCAGAAAATTACCGCATCCGCCGGATACGTTTTCACTTCCATGGATCGCAGGTCCATGGCGCAAATCCCCCGGCACACTTTGCCCTCGTCGATCACCGCCGACAAAAAAGTCTGCCCTTCGTATTTCTTGACCCGGTCTTCCGCTTCGTGCCGCCGCACCTGCTCATCTAGCGCATAGAGCAGTTGTTGCCCCGTCGTCGCGCCCGCGAAAGCAGTTCGGTTATACAGGGTGCCACCAAATCTCCGGTAATCGAGCAGGCCCTCCGAAGTGCGATTAAACATCACGCCCATGCGATCCAGCAGATCAATAATCCCCGGCGCTGCCTCGCACATTCGCTTCACCAGCGACTGATTGGCAAGGAAATCTCCACCGTAGATAGTGTCGTCGAAATGCTTCCAGGTGGTGTCCCCTTCCCCTTTTTGATTCTTTGCCGCATTGATACCGCCCTGGGCGCAGACCGAATGTGACCGCTTGACCGGTACTATCGAAAACAGATCCACTGGCACGCCCGCCTCAGCAACGCGTATCGTGGCCATCAGGCCGGCCAGACCACCGCCCACTACAATGATTTTCGGCTGTCTCATTTTAGATAGAAGTCAAACGGGTGCCAGTTCAACCAAAAACTCAACACAATCAGAACGCCGACCAGGCTAAACGTAAATCCTACTCCCGCCCCCAGCGCTCCCGCCGCTCGCTGTGCTTTCACTGTCGCCGCCAAGCCCCACTTGCATAAAAAATTCCAGATGCCAACTCCGAGGTGAAACGACGATGCCAACACGCCGATAAACATGAATGCCAAAGCATACGGATTCTGCAACAAAGTCTCGACGTCGGTGTACGTTGACCGCCCATGCGTCAACCATCGTTCGGTATACAGATGCCAGCCGATGTACGCGAACGCGATGAGTCCGGTATACCGTTGCGTGGTGTACAGCCAGTTGCCTACCCACGGGTATGCCGACACATTGGACTTCCCGCGCAGCCAAATGTAAATCCCATATCCGCCGTGGTAGAGCAGCGGCAAAAAGATAAACAGCCATTCCACAACCAGGCGGAACGGAATTGTCTGCAGCTCCAGTGATTTCGCGTCGTACTGCGATCGGCTCACCAGCGCGTAGCTATTTGACCAGAAATGTTCTGCCAGGAATGCGCCAACAGGAATAATACCGGTTAAGGAATGCAGCTTGCGAAGAAAATACTCGGATTCAGGCCAGGTTGCCGTTGCGGACATGCCCTCTCCGCCGCATGAGCTGCTGATGGGTGCTCAAATCTTGCGGCCCACTCAGTATAGGCAGATGAAAACACTGATGCAAGCGGGCCTATTTTTCTCTCGGACACGCGATACTCTGAAATCGGTTGCGAACCCTGCACTTTCTCGCTTAAATGGAAGTTGCGACGGATGGTACCCGCTTGGCCCTCCCGCCTGGCAGCCTCCCCGTTTTCAACGGATATCCCATGACCACGACCTACAACCTTGCTTCGGAATTGGAACGCATCGCAACCGCCATTGAATCCGACGCAACCGCTACGGCCCAGATCTCTCTCTCCAGCATAGCGGAACGCATCGCCAAAAATCTCGGCGTAAAAACTGGCGAAGTTGCCCTCATGGGCGTTTCCAATCGCTGGCGCCACCTCCACTTTCTCGTCCCGGAATCGCTGAAGCAGGTCGGCTTCATTCCGCTTTCGAGCAACTCCTCAATCGCCGCACGCACAGCCCGCGAAAGCCGTCCCGATATTATCAATAACTTTGCGAGCGTCCGCCATGCCACCGTTTTTGAGGGCGTGAAAATCAGCGGCGAGAGCTCCGAACTCATACAGAAGATGATCAGCGCGCCTATACTATCCGGCGACAAGGTCGTGGGCGTAATCCAGGTCAGCCGCAAGGGAGCCAGCGCCAGCACCGCAGGCCCGGACTTCGGCGCTGATGAGTTGGGCAAAATCCTTGCGCTCTGCAAGCCCCTCGGCAAACTCCTTCAGCGGATTTCCCGCGAAGAGTGAGCGCCTCCCGGGATTTTGTCACAGTTTATTCATCTTTCTGCCCCGTCACGCCTGAATACCCCCGAATTCGTTTGACACTGCAATACCTTCTTGTTATTTTTCCACAGCAGAAATTTTCCGGCTGTTACCCAACTCACGGAGGCACCGCAACCCGGCACCATGGCGTTCGTCGCGAAGAAGATCTTCCTCACCAAAGGCGTCGGTAAACATCGCGAAAGACTTTCGAGCTTTGAGCTCGCTCTCCGCAATGCAGGCATCGCAGCTTGCAACATCGTTCGCGTCTCCTCGATTTTCCCGCCCAACTGTAAATTGATTTCCCGCAGTGAAGGCTTGAAGCATATCAAGCCTGGCCAGGTGGCCTTCACCGTCATCAGCGAAAACTCCACCAAGGAAGCTCACCGCCTCATTGCTGCCAGCATTGGCCTTGCGCTTCCGAGCGATAAATTGATGTACGGCTATCTCTCCGAGCATCATTCCTTCGGCGAAACCGAGGAAGTCGCCGGCGAATATGCCGAAGAGCTCGCCGCGGAAATGCTCGCTACTACTCTCAACGTGGAATTTGATCCGGATCTGAGCTTCGACGAAAAAAAAGAGGTCTACCGCATCTCAAACAAAATTGTCCGCACCATGAACGTCACGCAGTCCGCCGTCGGCGACAAGCGCGGCCTTTGGACCACCGTCCTCGGCGCCGCCATCCTCATCGGCGAAGACGACTAATCTTTTCCCTTCCTTTTATCGTGGAGGCTTGTAGGAGCGGCGTTGCCCCGCCTGCTTTCTATTTCGCATCCAGTTCGTACGCTGTCCTAAGCCACTTCTTCACTTCCTCGTCGATCTCTTCCAGTGATTCGATAGGAATCCGGTGCGTAATCCGATCCTGCTTCGCCAATCCGCCCGTATCAATGATTCTCTTCGGCAATTTGCCTTTGTAATGCCCCAACGCAAAACCCAAATCAATCCTCGTATTCGTAGTCGGCTTGATCTGCGCAAACACATGTTCACGGTACAGCGGCACGATCGTCTTGCAAGGACACGCCTTCACATCCGCGCCCATCGACTTCCCCAGCTGCAGTAACTTCTCATAAATTGGCCGCAGTTTCTCTTTCGCTCTCGCGTACTGCTCATCGACGTATAACTCAGCCGTCTTCAAATACGCTTCGGCGAGGCCTCCTCCGCACCTTTCCCGTCCACACGCTCCGAAATCCACCAAGCGCTATTCGTCCCGAGCTTATGCTTTGTCTTAAGCCATTCGCGCCGGGACTTATCCTCTTTCGGCCCCTCCTTCTTCGCCAGCGCAATCCATTCTTCCAGCGTCCGCCCCGACTTTTCTTTCAACTCCGCGATCCACTTCTGCACCATCGCCACCCCGGGGTGCACGTCGTACAAAGATTTGCCCTTCGCTTCCTTCGCCGTCGCCATTTTTACCCCGCCGTTCTGCTTTCTCTTGTTCGTTCGTGCTTTGGACACTTGCCCCTATCTAGAAATCGAGAATATCGCAGCCCCGCCGTCGCCTTCGTTGTTCTTCTTGCTAGGACCAGCTGCTTCACCCCGAGGCAAACGCCCCGTAAGCTTGTAAGTCGTTGAATTTTACCTTCGTGTCGGGCATTCAAAGCAACTTGGCTTCCATTCATTGAAACCAGACTCACATTGGGCGAGGCTGACTTCCTTCGTATGAAGACCGCAGTCATCACTCAGTACATCCATTAACTATCGGCAGGCGTTCAGTTTTACCTCGGGCTCCCTTTGGCGTCAGCCACCCAATTGACCAGTGCAGTTCCTATATCCTGCGGCCCCGTCCGATACATCTCGTGCCCGTTGCACACCTCTCTTGTCTCCTGCGCTTTCCAAATGTTTCAGATTGGAACGACCTAGAATTAATTTTAAGTACCTATCTAGTACCTCATGTCTATTAGTGAACAGAGGGACGAACGATCAAATTATATTCTTCCCAAATGTTAAGCACTAACCTTGCGCGGCCGGAATTGGATGTAGGCGGCTCTGCCACCAGCGGCTTAAGCTTCATCTCCCGCGCCTCCGAAACGGGGACCTCGCCTCGCAGCGGGATCGAAGGGCAATTGAATTGTCTGAAACGGGAGGCATACGCAATTGCCTGCCGGCCCAGGCTTGCAACGGTAGAGCACATCGTGCAGCCATGAAAACTTCCGAGCGCCGTTACTTACATCGTTACGGATTAAAGGTTCCGCTCGTGTTTTGTTCCGTGCACTCTCTGCTGACAACTGGTCATCTAGCTGAATCCATTAACTTATCCTCAAGAGGAGTCTACTTTGTCACGCGCCATCCAGTATTTGTAGGGCTGCCTGTTCGTGTGTTTATTCACATGCCCAAACGAGTCTCGGGAGAACCAGCAGCCGATAAAGTCTTTACTGGACGCGTCTCACACATCAATTTGATAGCCGGTCCGAAAGGAAGTTCGGGAGTTGGCGTCGAATTTTTCTATGGAGAAACTCATTAGACGACACTTAACTGGATCAGGCGCAACTAGGCATGGAAGAAAGGGACTACTATGAGCCTTCAAACGTTTCAAACGGCCGCCCAGCAATGCGGCTTCGTTGAAGTCAATGGATCCGCGGAAGGGACGGTCCTATGGCTCAGAAAAAAAGCGCCAGATACGGACAGGGAAACCTATCAACGGATGTGCATCGACGGCCTGACTAATAGCGCAACTGTTTATTGGATGAGCGTTCCGGGAACGGTAAAGTCCAAGACGTTTCGCGGTGTCCCTGCACTGCAAGAATGGTTCCATCTAAAGCTTGACACTATCGTGCAGCGTTAAAGAATTAATCGCGTACTCCTTAACAATCATTCCCTTCTGAGTATCGTCCCGCACGAGTGATCGAACTCTTGTGCGCGGTGCGTTTGACACTGCTCATGAAGGCTCACTATCGATGACGCTACCTCCGCTTACGTGCGCTTCTCGCGCGTGCTGCAATCGCCTTTCGCAATCCGAGGCATTGTGAACACTATCTCCCCCCACGCCAGGATGTAAATTCTCGCCTAACGCATATGGAGAGTGTGCTAGGCTACGCACGAACTTTACCGCGGGCCGATCACTTAATCTTTTCGCATGTGATTCCTTATCCGCCATTCAGGAAGGCTAATCATGAACAACGCCGCCGGCACTCATCCCGTTCATCAGGCCCTCGCCAGTCATACCAATCCCGCAAGCTTGCCTTGGGTTCCCTGGGCCGAGGGACATTTCATCAAGCTCATCAAGTTAAATCCGATCACCGGGCAGATAATTCTCTTCATCCGCTCCCATCCCGGCGCCGCCCTCCAAATGCACTTCCATCCAGGCACGGTCGTGGTCTACACCGTGCAGGGGGCATGGACTTACGACGAAGGCTGGGTCTCGGAAGCGGGCGATGTAGTCTTCGAAGTCGCCGGCTCTACGCATTCTCCGCGCATGGTCGGCAAGGAAGACACCATCGTTTTCGCCGTCATCGAGGGCGCGCTCGATTTTGTCGATAATGCCGGAAACACGGTCGCCACAGAAAACTGGCAGACCTTTCTCAAGCGCTACCATGACCATTGCTCCAAAAACGGCCTGACACCGGAGGACATCACCAAATTCTGACGCGCCCATTCGTGGCAATTTTCTTGCTCGCACTCCCCGCTTCACGCGGCCAAGCCTTTTTATAGCTTTATCGTTCCAGGAGAATTCATGACCAAGGAATTGCAGAATAGAGTTGGACTTGTGACTGGCGGAACCTCAGGCATCGGCCGCGACGCCTCCATTCTTTTTGCAAGGGCAGGCGCCAAAGTAGTTGTCGCCGGTCGCCGCGAACCCGAAGGCAAGGAAACCGTCGACCTGGTCCGCGCCGCCGGTGGCGAAGCTCTGTTTGTGAAGACCGATGTCTCGCGAGCCGCCGATGTCCAGGCGCTGGTGCAAAAAACCATCGAGAAATTTGGCCGCTTGGACGTCGCCTTCAACAATGCCGGCATCGAAGGCAACTGGTTGCCCATCGCGCAACAGCCAGAAGAAGACTGGGACCGCACCATCGACATTAATCTCAAAGGAACATGGCTCTGCTTGAAATACGAAATTCAGCAGATGCTCAAGCAGGGCGGTGGCGGCGCCATCGTCAACATGGCCTCCGTTGCTGGCCTCATGGGTTCTGCCGGGGCAGCTACCTACGTGGCTAGCAAACACGGTGTGATGGGACTGACGAAATCTGCCGCGATCGAATGCGCAAAAAACGGCATTCGAATTAATGTTGTATGTCCTGCTGTAATTGAAACACCGATGGGCAACCGTATCTTTGGCGAGGGCCCAATGCACGATTTCGCGCTCGGCCTTCATCCCATCGGCCGTTTTGGTAAGCCCATGGAAATTGCCGAAGCTGTCGTGTGGATGTGCTCGGACCGCGCTTCCTTTATGACCGGCCAGTCCCTCGTTCTCGATGGAGGCCTCTTAGCTGGCCCCAATCCGCCAGGCTAGCTGCTCGTCTGAACGCTGCTCACAGGTAATTTCGCGGCTTCCCATGCAGCCATGCCGCCGGCAATTTCGCTGACTTGATTAAAACCGCTCTTCTTCAAAATACTCGCGGCAATCGAGGATCTGTAGCCCCCGGCGCAATGCACCAGCAGTACCCGATTCTTAGGCAGTTCCTGCGAGCGCTCAGAAAGATGATTCAGAGGGATGTTCACGCTCCCCGCTATTTGCTTCTGCTCACGCTCGCGCGGCGTCCGCACGTCGATCACCACAGGTGGCTGGCTAGATGACACAAGTTCTGCCGCGAAGATCGCACTGAGCCGCTCGGTAAAGGCGATCAGTTCAGGCCGTGACTCCAGGCTTTGCAAGCCGTTCCGCAAAAATCCGGCCACGTGATCGAATCCGATCCGCCCCAGCCGTATCGCTGATTCGCTCTCCCGGCCAGGGTCCGCGATAATCACAATGGGATGCGCGTGGTCGAGCACCGTTCCTGCCCAGGTTGCGTATTGCCCGCTCAGTCCGATATTGATGCTGCCCGCGAGATGCGCCGCTGCGAATTCGTCTGGCTCGCGAGTATCCAGAATCTGCGCGCCGTTGGCCTGCAGAGCCTGCACACCATCCAGTTCTAGCGGCTTCAGCTCGCGCTCCAGCGCGGCCTCCAGCGTCGTCCGCTCTTTGCTGTTTAGCACCGCATCATAAACGAAGTAAGGCGGCGCCTCCGGTTGGTCGGCAGTGACCAACTCGACGAACTCCTGTTTGCTCATCGGCTGCAACGCATAGTTCAACCGTCGCTGTTCCCCTATCGTCGAGACGGTCTCCTTGCTGATGGCCTTTCCGCAAAGCGACCCAGCGCCATGAGCCGGGTAGACCAAACTCGCGTCCGGCAACGGCAGCAATTTGGATTGTAAGGAATCGAACAACAAAGCGCCAAGGTCCGTGGCAGACCAGCCCAGTGCCGCTCGCAGATCCGGACGTCCAACATCGCCAATGAATAATGTGTCGCCGGTTAGGACGGCATACGGCTCGCTCAAGCTCTTATCGAGGTCGTAGACCAGTAAGGAGATAGATTCTGGCGTGTGGCCTGGCGTTTCGAGTGCTTTCAAACTCACTCGGCCAAATTCGATCACGCTGCCATCGCCGAGCGGCGTAAACCGGTATTCTGCCCGCGCTCTGGCGCCGAGATAAATCGTTGCGCCTGCGCGGTCGCGCAGCTCCAAATGTCCGGCAACAAAGTCGGCGTGCAGGTGCGTCAAAATCACATGCTTGATTTGCAGCCCGTGCTCCGAGGCAAACTCCAGATACCGTTCGATGTCACGTTGCGGATCGACGACCGCTGCTGTGCCCGTTGTTTCGTCGCCGACAAGATAGGAAGCGTGGGCCAGACAATTCAAATAGAACTGCTTGAGAATCACGCTACACCGCCGTCGCTTGCGGACTGCTACTCTTGCTTGTTCTTAAAATACCCAATGCGGTCCAGCACCGCTCCCACCACAAGTGGCAGCGCCACCGTCGCGTCATCAAATACTTCCGCGAATTTCCCGCCTTCTTCTGGGGGCACGAATTTCCCCCACGACACCGCTTCCGTGTATGTGCTCCCGCTTAGTCCTCCCCAGTGCACGGGCTCCGGACAAATCCGCACTCCGTAGTTGTAACGCTTCAGCGGAATCTTCTTGTAACCGCGCCGTGCCAGCAGTTCCGCGTACACTCCGAATTGCTGCGTCCAGTTCCGCGGCACGCCTCCGCCAACCGTAAAAATTCCCATTCGCTTTGTCGCCAGCATCATGTCCGCAAATTTCTCGAAATCCTCAAACATGTCGAATCGCAGCAGCGGTCGCTTTTCTCTCACCCGCACCAATTTTTGCAGCGCAAAATCGATTCCCAGCTCGGAGTCGCTGAACGCCGGCACGAAAACAGGCACGTGGTGCTCGTACGCGGACTTCAAAATCCCCCGCCCCGCCGCCTTCTTGTGCAGTTCCTCTCCGATTCGATGGTGCAGCATCCAGCTGCTGACTACTTCCTCGGCGTCCCATTCCCCGAGGATGTGATCCATCATTTCTTCCACCGCATCCAAATTCACTTCCGGCTCGAGCGAATCGTAAACGCGGTTGTACCCCGCTTCGAACAGTGTCTTGTCGTCCATTTTGCTGGGGTCGTACCGGAAATGCGAGTGCCCTGTCGCCTCCACAAGTCCGTGGGCCATCAGCGCGCCGGTCGAAACCACCGCTTTCACAATACCGCTTTCAATCAGATCGCAGAAAATCAAGCCCATCTTGGCTACCGTCAGCGCACCAGAGAGCGTCAACACGCCAAAGCAATCTTTGTCTCGCGCCATCATTTCCAGAACGTCGGCGGCGTCTCCAATCTGCCGCCCCGTGAATGCCGTGTCGCCCATCGCGCGAACCAGTTCGTCGATGGTGCGGCATTTCGACAGATCAATCGGAAACATTGGGCGAAGCTTATCCTTCACCGGATCGTGCAGTACACGTCCCGTGACCGTCTTTTCTTGCCGCTTTGCCATCTCTTCTCCCCGGTCTTTGTTGCGAATTCGTTTTCGCAGTTCACACCACGTCTTGAATGTCGAATTTAGTTACGATTGATATTACAAATGCGCCCCGAAGGAAAGAACAAAACGCAACTGCGAATTCGTTTCTACGAGCATGATAAACTACATTTCATGGCAAACAAATTCACAATTGGCCTCGTGCAGATGCGCAGCACCGCCAACCACGAAGAAAATCTTTCGCGTGCCATCGGCAAAATTCGCGAAGCCTCCGCGCGTGGCGCTCAAATCATTTGTGTGGATGAGCTTTTCCTTGGCGAATATTTCTGCCGCACGGAAGACCCTGATCTTTTTAATCTCGCTGAACCTGTTCCGGGCCCCTCCACGGATGCGCTGGCAAAAATCGCAAAGGAACAAAAAGTTGTCCTGGTCGTTTCTCTGTTCGAACGGCGCGCCGCCGGCGTCTACCACAACACCTGCGCCGTCCTGGACGCCGACGGCTCCTTTCTCGGCAAATACCGCAAGATGCATATCCCCGACGATCCTTTGTATTACGAAAAATTCTATTTCACGCCCGGCGATCTCGGCTTCCCCAATTTCGATACTGCCTACGGTCGGATCGGCGTCCAGATTTGCTGGGATCAGTGGTATCCGGAAGGTTCTCGTCTCACCGCGCTGCAAGGCGCACAGGTAATTTTTTATCCCACCAGCATCGGCTGGCATCCCCACGAAAAAGCCCCA
>Ga0247694_1000164_pt1 | contig 19771 bp, 38 predicted proteins | sample CNK35_metaG_FD_182736 | JGI IMG/M metagenome (GOLD analysis project Ga0247694, IMG submission 182736) | Soil microbial communities from Purdue University Martell Research Forest, Indiana, United States - CNK35 | ecosystem: Environmental > Terrestrial > Soil > Temperate forest > Bulk soil...
TAGCCCAGCGGATTGCCCATGACCTGCCCGGTTTTCCACTGCTCACCGAGTTCGGTCTGATTGTTAAACAGCGCAGAATTGTAGCTTACCCATCCCACTCGACCGTCCGGGTTCATGAACGCGCATCGGCTGCCGCCCTTCAGCGGGAAGCCCATGATGTCCAGGAAAGCACCCGCCTGCATCCATGTCAGGAACGCATTCGAGCCACTCAGCCCGGGCGTTACGCCGGGAGTTCCCACGAAGTTGAATGTGTTCTGCTGGGCCATCTGCAGTGCCCGCAGATCCAACTTGTTCGCGATCGCAATTCCGTAAGGAATCAGGTACCGCTTCGACATCTCGTCGAGGCTCAACTTCTTTTCAGCAGTGCTGAACTGGAAGTCGACACCCGACTGTTGAGTGATGCTAATCGGTACCTCAGTGTCGATCATTGGTTCAGGCGCATAACCGGAGCCGTCGCGCCCGATTGCCCGTGCGGGCTTGCGGACATAGACGGTATCGCCGATCTTGTCGCCCTTTTTGCCGAATTCTTTATCGTAATCCCGCGTCATCTGCGGAATTGCGACAGTGTTGTTCTTCAGAACCGCCAAGGGCATACGAGTGATGACCTGGCTGGTAAGCAGCGCGTTCGCCATAATGGGCGATCTCCTCGCGTCTCACGACGCTAGAACCGCAATCATGCCTTCAAAAAGGCTCTGCGACTACGGTTGCCCGTCTATCTCGCGACAGTCGGGGTTAACGTGCTTGTTTCAAAATCCGCTGGACTTCCGAGTTACTTTCGAACTCACGCTGGCTTCGCGCTTTGTCCGGAGTAATTTCGCTCCCGCGGGCTCCGCCGGTGATCCGTTCCGCCGGTGCTGGAGCTTTCGAAACAACTGGCTCTTGTTTATCAGGTTCTGAAGATTGATTCGCGCCCAATCGGATTTCGGTTCGAAGAACTTCCCGATACGCAGCTTTGGGTTCCATTGATACCACCCTCTCAAACTCATCGTGGTGAGTCGCGAAGTGGTACATCATTTCGCCCATGTCCTCGCAATCCCTCAGCGCGGCTGTCATGCCGTCATTCGCCGACTGAGGATATTTGGCTGCGGTTTCGTCGAGCTTCTCTTGCCAATCCAAATGCTTCGCTTTTGCAGGTTCCAAGCGTTTATCGATTTCGGCTTTCCTGGTTTTGGCTTCCGCCGCTTCCTTCTCAGCCGCCGCCTTTTCGCTGGCCTTGCGATCGCGAAACTCATCACGCGCATCCTGGTAGGCTTCGAGCGCTTCATCGTACGTCTTGTACTTTGCGTCGCTCGTAAAATCCGCCAATTTCGGCGGACCATCTTTCGCTGGCTCCTTGACTGCCTCTGTTTTAACGGTTTCCTCGGGTTTGCGAGTCCCCTTACGCAATTCTTCAATCTCTTTTTCGAGCCGCTCGGCCCGTTCTTCGGCAGCTTTGGATTTAGCTAAAGCCTCTTTGACGCGCCCTTCAGCGCTTCGATCTCTCTTAACCTGATTTGCTTTGTCGTCTGCTTCACCTGGGGTAGCAGTGGCTTCAACCTTTTCAGGTTCAGGTGGGTCATCCGCCTTTTTTTCAACGGCTGGCGATGCCGGTGGCGCCGGTTCGGGTTTAACCCGGGTCGACGATACCCCTAAAATCTGTTGTACCTCGGGAGAGGCTTGAAAGTCCGCGAACGTCTTGGCGTCTTGCGGTTTGGTGCTCTCAACGGTCTCTTCAGCCATGTATCCCTTTCAGAAACAATAACACAGAAACGTCCTTTGTCATCAATTTTCTATCCATTGGATCTGGATACGTACAGTTCCCGTCATCGAAGCCGTCCCTACGCTAAAGTTGGCCGTAGCTCCTGCCTTGGCTGGCAAAAACACGTTTGTCGCGTCAAATACGACAGTACCTGCCGATTCAAGGTATGCCGCCCGATACGCCGTGCTGCCGCCTCCATTGCTTGAGGAAAACGCTGCCGCAGTCGACGACGGGCTAAGATTGATGTCGCTGATCGTCAAGGCTGTGGTGGTCGCTGCCGCTCCATTCTGGTAGAAGAAAATCTCACAGGCCACCGAGCATCGCACGTCGATGCATTCGAACGTGACGCGCTTTGATGCGTTTCCGGACGCCTGCTGAACTGTGATCTTCTCGGCCGCTCCTGAAAGCGTGGTTTCTTTCACGGCAACGTGACGATTAGCGTCTACCGCACCTGCTGAACAGGTACGAGCGACTTGGGCGCGCGCGGGAAGCGCAGCGGCCACGATCAAGAGAATTGCGAAAGTCAGTTTCTTCATTGTCCTGCTCCTTCTGATTGCTGTTGTTCCGCGGCTGCCTGCTGTTGCATAGTCGAGTGTACCTGATCTGAAGCTTGTGCATCTTTCGCGGCGTCGATTTGCTGTTGGCCCTTCGCCATGTCGTGCTCATGTTGCTGAGCGATTTCGGCGTGCCCTTGCCACATTTCAAGCATTTGCCCAAACGCAGCGAATTGCTGCTGTACCATCTCAATTGTCTCTTTATTTTTGGAAGAAATTTCAGCCTTTAGCAGATCGACTACGTTGCTTTCAATTTGAGTCGAGTGCTTCATCGTCAGCTCTTGTGTTTTAGCCGCGGCGTCGAACTTCAGCTTCATGTTCTCGGCTTGAAGCTCTTGCATCTGCTGATGTGCCGATGCTAATTGCGCCTGAGCCTGCGGATCTGGAGCCTGTTCACCCTTCAGAATCGCCTGAACCGCCGGCGGTGCCAGTGCACCTGCTATTTCGGCCAGTTTGTCGGCTCCAGGCGTATCCGACCACTTCAGAACCACCGGCAGAAACGCAGGAGCCAGTTCAGGAGCTTTCGCGAGAAACTCCATCCACGTCTCATATTCCTCTTTGCGTTGTGTATCCCAGGTCGGCCCGGTGCTCACCGTACAGGAATATCGCCCCACGTCGACCCTGTGATGATCCTTGGGATCGATTCCATCGACCATCGGCGGCTCGCCGTCATTCAGAGCCATCGTGATAGCAACTTCCGAAATCGTGCCATCCTCATCCATGATCTTCATCGCCCGCGGCGTGTCGATCAGTTTCGGGATGAGCTTGAGCAGGATATTGCCCTCAACCCACATTGCGCGGGTCAAGTTGTCGCTGAAATGGAAATTCGTGATATCAGCCTGCTGCGTGCGCCGCTCAACGGAAACCCCGCTGTATTCGGCCTTGGCCGCCCCAATGCTCGAATCGAAAATACCCATTCCAGACTTGATGTCGTCCGATTCAACCGCCGCCGATTCGGTGAGCGCCTGAACAGCCGGCTCAATGGGGTTTCGCTCAGGCTTGGCCGGGATGAGTTGTCCGTTTGTATCGTAAACCGGGTCCCATTCGAGATATGCAGGGTTTGTCAGGTGAGCATCGCGCCACCCAGGGCCTTTGAACATGCCGCGCGGACCGGTGTAGGGCACTCGGTTCGTGAGTCCGATGTTTTCCGCAATCGCCGACTTGTATCCGTTGCGAAGTTTCGCCGCGTCGCGCACATAGCGGATCAGGCTTGCGATCTTCAGCTTGCCTTCTACGATGGTTTCCTCACCGAGCACCGGAATGATTGGGATGTCGTCTGTAAGCCATTCCGTCGACGAAAGCACCTCAATTCCGTTCATGAAGTCCTGCTTCACAACGGTGGTGGTCTTGACGCGCTCCTTATCCTTGACCGTGATCTTAGATTCGGTTTCCTCTTTGTGCCAATACTCCGCTACTGCGATTTCCTTTTCGTTGGCCCACGGCCGCAGAAGAGGTGCCGATTGGTCCCATGTTTCCCAGCTCGCGTCGGATCGATCGCCATATTTGTCCTTGTACTTCTCCCAGGACATCCACTTGATAATAAAGCAGTAACCGGCATCCTGAAATTGCGGCTGCTCCACATCTGGATCGAAGTAAACCGACTTCGGGTCACGAATCCATTCGGTCGTTCCGTCCTGATCAAAGGCATCGGCATCATCTGGCGAAGGATCTGGGTTAACGTACTTAGTTGCAACGCGATAGAAGCCTATTCCGCCGGATAGTTGATACTTCGAAGCCGTGTCGCGGGCGATATCGCCCTGTGACAGGTAATTCCAGTGTCGAATGATGCCCGCATAGACCTTCGCGGTTTCCTGCTTGGCACCGCCGCCCGCCGGACTTATCTTGATGGCTGGCTTGTCCTGTCGGATCTTGTTCGCGACTACCTGAATGTTGGTGTGGAGAACGTCAAATGTGAGTGTAGGACGGCCTTGCTGCGTTTCACGATTGGTTTTTACCGCTTCGTCCCATTGATCGCCGGTGGCGAACTTGAGATCGATGTCCATCTCATCATAGATGGGTTTCCAAGCGTCGACAGCGGCCTTGAATCGCCGCTGCGCCTTATCGAAAAAGCTTTCGTCTCGTTCTATTGACATTCAACGTCATCACGACGTGGACCACAACTTTTGACGCCCCGGCGGTGGGAAATCGGAAGGAATCAGCCAAGCCGGGGCGTGCGCCTCTCACGGTTATTGGAATGCTATCACAAATTCCCTCGGATCTGTAGCATAATGTTGAAAGTGCTCATCTTTACGTCATGGCCTGTAACGTCAGTCTCGCGATCCGAGAAGCGCAGCGTGCGCTGGAGGCTGAATATCGTGAGCAATCAGTAGCCCGCCGCCCGCTCCAGAGCGTTGTTCGTCCGCTTCCCCGAACGGCGCTGCTGAGAATACGCGATAGCGAGCGCCTGTTTCTTCGGCTTATTGGCCGCGAGCTCTGTCTTGACGTTCGAAACGAACGCAGCCTTTGATTTTCCTTTTTTGAGGGGCATTACGTTTGAATCCTCTTCCCTTCGGTCCAGCCGCACCGCTTCATCAGCCGCAACCCATCTTCGACAGGCAGAGCAACGCTTTGTCCGGTGCCCAGGATCACCTGCATCCGGTCGCTGCGATCCGCCGGCGTAATCGCCATCACATTCTCGACGCGAACGGTACAGAATCCGCCTTGCGAATCCAGCCATCCGAAGAACGGCGAAGATCCCGAAGGCTCAATCAGGTGCCCCGAGACTGCGCGGGTGCGGTCGACGATCATATTTCCGTTTGAGTTCATGCTTCCACAATCCCCAAGATGTTCTGTTCTTCGAATAGCAGCGTGTACGTCTCGCCTTCGTGTACCACTTCGTTCGTGTGAACTCGATGATACAGTACTTTGTCGCCAATCTTCACTTGAAACGGCAACCGCCCGCCAGATTTGAAGGCCTTGGGATATCCAGGCTGCTGTTGCGCGTGCTCCCCGTGCCCTCGAATCTCCCCATCCTTCCAGATCCCCGAGGAACCTGGCCCGAGCGCTACAACCTCGCCCAATTGCAAGCCAACCAGGTCGTAATCGCCTTCGCCGATCGTGTTTCGCTTATCGGGTAGGTAAAGCGAGCCGTCCGTAACCGGTTGCGGGATGCGCCGCACCATGACGCGATCTTCGTAGTATGGCGTAAACTCAGTTACGTCGATGCGCGGGCGCAAGTGGTCAAATTTTGAGTCTTGTTTACCCATCGAAGGCAGTATACTCCAATTCTCGCTAAATACTACGCATCCATGCGTCCGGACTGTGTCTCTGTTGGTGCTCAACAACCTGCGCTCTTTCCTTTTTGGCCACTGCGCGAGCGAAAGTAAGCGCCAACGCGTCTCCGTCGTCCGGACTCGGGATACCACGCTTAGCCATATCAGCCTTGCTCTCGACAATCAGCGCCCCATCGCCGCCAACTTTCAGGTGAAACCCCGGTGCCGACAACTGCCGAGCCAAATTCTTATCCTCTGGATCGATTCCGCCTTTGCTCAACCAATCCTTTAGCTGCTTGCCCCACATAAACGCCCGCATGTTGCCGAATCGCTCATCCGGTGACTTGCCACCGAAGCTGATCTCATGAACGTTTTCGTATTTCAACGACTTAAGCCGCTCTGCAATAGCCGCTCCGAATGCTGAATCGATAAACATAGCATCCACAAACTTGTCGGGATGCTGTTCGCTGAGTACTTGAGCCAAAACCGCGATCATCTGCGGACGATCCACCTTCGAACCAGCCATTCTGATAGGCGAAGGTACACGCGGCCCCGGCCGAGCATCCAGCCCTCGGCGAAATCGCACCACAAACCATGCCGACCCACCGTCAGGAACGTCGACGCCGGCCACCAGTGGCTCATCCATCAGCGACTCCACACGCCGATGCTGCGCCTCCTGCACCAACTCACGGCTAATGAGCTGCCCCTCAGCTTGAGATGGCGGCAACCCTCGAATTCTGGTCTTGACGAAATCTGACTCAAGTCCGTGATCCGCAATCCACTCTTCGTGTAGCTGGTGATTCGGGAACTTACAGTCTCGGCTGTCGATCGATCGCGCATTCCAGCGATGCTGCCAATCTCCGAAGCACGCCTCATAAAACTTGCCGGTGTTGCGCGTGGGGTTCCCAAATGCGAACCACATCGGCTCACCATCGGTTAGCCCATTGTCGGCAACTTCCCAGATCGTATCAGGTATCAAGCTAGATTCATCAAACAGATAGAAGCTGGTAGACTCGCGATTGTGCTGGCCGGCGAATGCCTCGCTGTTTTCTTCGGCGCATGTCAGTGGAACCGCGAACCAACCCTCTTTGTTTTCCTTATGATAGATCTTCGAAGCCCCAACTTCGAACCAATCCTTGAATCGGCAGCGCTTACCCCACTTCTGAATTTCCGCCCAAGTTGTTGTTTCGAGCTGGCTGAAAGTATTCGCCGTGACGCGTCCCTTAGCGTTTGGTCTGGTGCACATTATGAACCAGAAAACAAACGACATCAGCGTCGATTTCCCGATTCCGTGCCCGCTGGCGACCGCCATTCTTACCGGGTCAACCGGCTCGGGCACAGTGGGATCGAAAGACCGCGCTCTAATCGAGCTACCGAAATCTTCAAGGAATTCGCGCTGCCACTCATCAGGGCCTTCTCCGTGAGGCCATTCGAAGCAGTCCAGAACGAAGCCGAGCGGGTTATCCCAGTACAAACCGGCCTGTACGGTTAAATCGAGTTCTTCTGCCACTTCAGTCACGGCGCATACCTGCCAGCCAACCAAGCCACCAGCAGAAACACCAAAATGGTAATGCTAGTGAGCAGCATCCTCTTGAATCGGTGTGAGATCTTCATTGCTGAAGCATTCGCGCTTTGCGGGCTGCGATGATCTTCTCGGCCATTGTTTTTAAGGTGATATCCAGTTCCCCCCTCAACTCAATCGCCTTCAACTGGGGTTCACAACGCGCCATCAGTTGCACTGCCGCACTCACAGCAAGCTCAGGGGATATTCTCTCCAGCTTGGATCCCCAACAGCTTTGGCAGGTTCTTTCGCCTTGGAAACGCTCACTGTTGGCCGGTTGGAATTTGGTCTTACCTTTTCCGCGGCATACCCTGCAAGGAACTTTGTTACATATGACGGCCGAGAGATACCCCACGTAGTCACAGCCGAGTAGGGCCAGCCGTTCCTTGACGGACTTCTTGTCGATGTTTTTAACGCCAGTCTTGCGACCCGCACCTTCTCGCTTTCCACCAGTTCCCGCCATTGATTACAATTGATTCTTTCGCGAATTCAATCGTACTCCTAAAGCTTTGATTCTGCAAGTACCATGTCTATTTCCTTGATAGCCTGCTTAATCCCGCGCCACGCCGGACGATTGTGATACTCCTCATGTTCCTGCGAACCTGAACGCGTTAGAGCTTCGTCGATCTCAGTCAATCCGTCCGCTAACGCTACGCGGATACGCTTCAGCATGTTAAGTTCAATCGTCATCGCGCCCTCTTCATTCCTATCAAATACTGAGCTTCGATTTCGGCCAATCTGCGGTTAGGTCGACCTTGGGCTAGCAGCTTCTTCATCAAATCCAAAAACTTGCCGCTCGCTGCTGTCGAGAACTTCGCGCAAACGTATTTGTTTGCTTTAAAATGCGCTTCTTCTACGCAGCCACACCTCGAGCAGAGTACTCTCATTGTCCCCTCACAATCTGATTGAAGGTTTGCACTGCCGCTATCCAGTGATTGTAGGCCTCTTTGCGCGCAATCTTAAGCCTCGTGGCCATTCCTAAAATTACAGCCTGTTGCCCGTAACAGAATATCCATTCATCAGCGTGAATCAATTCTGCACGCGCTTCTCGAAGCTGTTTAAGTGCTTGCTCTTTTGTCATTTGTGTAGGCGGTTTTGGAGTATCCAACCGCTTGATGCAGCCAGGACAAGGCAATAGTGCCACTGGTCCGCTAAACTTCCGCACAAACCCACATCTTGCGCATTTTCTTTCCCATATCATTTTGGATTGGCGCTCCCCTCATCGCAGTCTGTAGTCGTGGTGTTGAGCGTTCGCGCTACGTCGCCCCGCACCCACTGCGTTATCAATGACACCAGCTTTTGCCGCGATTGGCTGAATTCCTTGGAAACGGTAGGCCCCTCGTGATCGTCCAGCGCAGCATCAATGAAGTCTGAGGCGGCCACCACCAATTCATCACAAAATTCGTCCACTTTCATTTAGCCCTCCACACGATCGCTGTTGAGCCGGTATCGGTTTCTCGCCGCTGCCCGCTCAAAATAGGCTACCTTGAGCAACTACCGCTTCATTCACTGCGGCTTGTGGCTGCTCCACCACCTCCCACAATACCGCCCAGTGCCCGCTCTTGGTGAGCCTTCGCTTGCCCGAATCCCGTATGAATCCGAAGTCTTTCAACTCCACACGCCGCGGTCGCTCAGCATTGGGGTTGATCCCGAGTTCATCCTGAATCTCTTCGTCTATAGCCGGCCCGTGCTCACGAAGCCATTCAAGAATGGTGTGCCGCTGCGTCCCAGCGTTTACCACTCCATCGGCGGCAGCTTTGCTGGTGTCGCTGTGCTTCTGATACGGGTACGATTCTTTTTTGGCCATGATTCAGAATCCTTGTCCATGCTGTCCCATAATATCCTCTCGCGTCAATCGAATCTTTACGTTAGCGCTTGCTTCCCGCTCCTTTTGCAGCTCTTCGTCCCCTGGCCATTTTGCCCGACCATCGCGAGCCTCCTTCGATGCCTTGCGTCCAATTGCGGCCCGTTCGTTCTTGATTCGCCGGCGCTCGGCCTTCTCACGGCGGCTGTTAATGTCCGTCTGTGGATGTCGCCGATGCGCATTCAAGAGCACCTTCGCAGCCAGCGGGTCAATCATTGCAGCCCCAAAATCCGCTCGCGCTTCTCGTTTGCCTGCTCCACCAGCCCAGCTAGCCCGCGCACCATCGCGTCGGCATCCGTCTGGCGAAGTTTGACGCCCGCTGGACATCCGCAGTAGTTGTGCCGCCGCGCAAAGGGGTGTGGCGGCAATTCCTCGCCTTCAATCCCGCTATCGGAACAGCATTTGCACTGATGCGGCCACGATCCGCCTGCTGGCCAGGGCATCTTTTGGGTATTGCTCATACCTTCTGCGCTTCGGAGTGCTTGGCAAGGACGGCACGCGCCGCAATTACTGCTCTGGTATTCTCGGCCTCAAACTTGTCGGGGTTGGTTTCGGATTGATTGAAGACAAATCGTCGCAACGCCTCCACCAGTTCCGCCACAACCTCCGATACCTTGTCTCCGATTCCGCACACAAGCGCTGCCGTGAACTCATGGCCCGGTCCCGCCGCCGCGATTCCATATCTCTCCCCAAGTTCGTCGGCTTGCTGGCGAATTTCCGAGAGTATTTTATCGCGTTCCGCCACCTGCTGATCACGGACGTATCCATGCTCTCGAAGTCGATCTACTTCGGCGCGCAGTTCCGCCACATCTGCCTTGCGTTTTGCTGCAATTTCCGATACCGCTGGATCATCGTGGATTTGAATCTCAAACGACACTAGCTCATGCAGTGCTTTCCGATAATCCCCGTTAACCGCTGCAATGTGATCCAACATCAGCACATCGTCAACTTGGTCCAACTTGGCGCGGAGTTCCGCCACATCTGCACGCGCCTTATCGTATTCCTCCCGCGTCGGTCGTTTGCTGTAGGCTTCCAGCACTTCAGCTACTCGCCTGTCAGCATCTGCACGCGCTCGGTATCGTTCCGATTTAATCGCTTCGGCGATCATTGTCTCAATACCGGCACTGCAGCGGAATTTGGCGATCTCCGCCGCAATCGACGCCGCCGACCTCTGTTCGCTCATTCTGTTCCTTGTGAGAAGTGAGTTTCGCTTGTCATCTTTTTCGCTTGTTTGCCAATGCATCGCGGGCAACAACTGGAGTGCGGTTTCAATCCACGCTGCCTAACAATGGACCAACCAAGCTGCAATGCAAATTGCTCTGCGTGGCTTTGATTCCGTCCAATCGGCCCAACATTACCGCAAATCTTGCAAACACAGACGATCATCAGCATTCTGTTCGTGCCCCTTTCGGAGGATCTACTGCTACTTCTTTCGCACTCCGTTTACTTTGGAAATTCCGCGATGCGATCACCGAGCACACGCCAGTACATCGACATGTGGAACTCTTGCGTCTTTAGCCGCGCCTGCTCATCGCTCGCAAGGTCCTTAAAGATCGCGCTCGATCTGATGAAGTCGCGCAGATTGACCAGCTTCTTAGCAAGCTCTTCTTGCTCGGCGACTACTCTCTCTTCGTGTGGTTGCATGGTTCCCCTTTCAAAATCTGTTAATCAGTGTCTACTTCTTTCGCGCTTCCGTCAGCGCGTTCTGTTGCCGTCGATTGGAGCGGGCGCGCTTCGGCCATCGCCATTGCCGCCGACTGCTGTAGCGCTCCCGCGTGCATCTCTGGTACGGTCTGCGTAGCTCCGCCGCATCCGCATCCTCCCCAGTCGTTATCGGGAAATTGCTCGCCCGATTCAATGCGCTCACGAAGATCGGATAGCCACAGATTTCTAGTCTGCCCGCCGCGTCGATCTTTCAGCACCGATAACGGTTCGATTCCGCGCGTGATGAAGTCTGCGCGAGTGATCGCCTCTTCGGCTTCCCATTCGAGATAGCGCTCAGGCAGTACTTCGTGAAGATGAACAAAGTGACTGATTCCGGCCCGAACACAGCGCCCGCCGCAATTGTTGTGCGGGAAACCAAGCCGGTACAGCAGTGGAATCTTTAGACCAAGCGCCGAAGCCTCGCGCTCCATGCGGCACTTATCCCAAATGGGCGCTTCCTGCATCGGAGCTTCCCATCTCCACCACGGTTTCTCACGGCGAATGTCAGCGGTACGCTGCCCTTCGGTCCAATCGAAGCCCACGTAGTGTATCGCTGGACTCCGCCCGTCATCCCAAAATCTCTCCTGCTGCTCTTCACCGAGCGTGCGAATGTTTGAAAAACTCCAATCGTCAAGCGGCTCCCGTTTTAGGCGTACAGAGCAAATCGGAAAGCGAGAATTTCCGATCAATCCTTCTTTTCGGAACAACTCCCACGGCGTTAGGCCTACCGACACTCGCGTTATCGGGACACCCAGAATAGCCGACGCCTGTTCATTGAACTCGTACAGTTCCGAATCTTCGATCAATGTATCAGCGAACAGCAGGATCATGTTCTCGGTGCCATACCGCTCCTTCACGCGATGCGCGGCCCAGAATGAGCACAGACCACCGCTGAAGTTAACGACGTGAAGAAGCGAATCGCTCATGCCTCAGGCTTTCTCTTCCGTGATCATCTAGCGCGGCATCCTCGACGTTTCAGGAATTTGGCCACCATTGGGTACTATGCTTGCTTCACTCATGCGGCACTCTTTGCCGCGATAAAGGTGTACAGCTACCTTCCATCTGTCGCCGTTGGCGTCCCAAATCTGCGGTACGCGCTGTTTGCAATTGGAGCATGAAATCTTCAATACAGACTCTTGCATCACATTCCATGCTCCAGCAGGCCCGCGAAACAGTCCGCCATTAGGTGATCTCCATGTCATCGCTCCCTCTTTTTTCCAGCCAGCCAGATTTAGCGCTTCAATCATTTGCTCAGTTGATGGCCCGCTCGGGTTTCGGATCGCATCGGCTTGCTCGTCGCTTATCGCAATCCAGACTCCACGAACCATCGTTAATTCGGAGCCGCATATCCCGCAGATGTTCAGTTCCTCAGGCGTTGGTCCTCCGCATCTGCTGACGATTGCAGGTGAATGCGACATACTACTTAGTGGGCAAATGTTTGATGGAGTTTTCATGCAATCAAGATCCTTTCTTTTCCGTGGTATTTGATTTAACTGCATTGGCGCTCCCCTCATCGCGGACCGTCGTTCGGGTATTCAGCGTTCGCGCTAGGAGCATATTTCGCCCAGTTTCGTGTCTATCTATCAGTTCCGCATCCCCGCCGTTGTGTTCTCCCCAGTTGTAGTACGTCAATCTAACCTTAGAAACATACATTCTTTCCGAGTAGCAGTTTGAACACGTGGCGGTTTTCCACTCACTGTGCATGTGTGCCTCCGGAGTTACAACTTTGCACTGTTTACATGTGAACTCAAACGGCTGCGACTCGTCAGCAAAATATGATCTTGCGATTTTGGCAAGCTGACCAACTGCGGTTTTACTATCGGCCCTGATGTTCGCCGGAACTACCAAATGCTTCCACTGAATGTTTTCGCTCATACCTCCCCTTGTTTCTCGCTCTCGCCACGCCATTCACGCATCCACGGAACGCAAAGCTCCTCAAGTTCTGGATCTCGTTCAGCATCTCTCTCGGAAAGAAACGCGATGATCTCCGCCGCTTCCCTGAGCGCCTTGGAGAGCGCGGGGATGTCGGTGCGGGAGGCAGCGATGAACGGCTTATTACGATCAGAAGTAGCGCACACGTAGGAGATGTCATCGCCATTGAAAGCCACAACACCAGCATGTACAGCAACACCAATTTCCCATGGCCCCGGAGTCGCCGCTTCCGCTCGCGCCTCAATCTCCCGCAGTTTCGCTTCGCTGATCACTTGCTTGCCTCCGCGTTATCGCCCATCGGATCGCTAGGATCATCGTCATACAGGCAGCGACACGGATAATCGTTACACATTCGGCACACCTCATCCTCGCGTTCAGCCGCAGCCCATTCGCTTTCAGAAATTGCATCTCCGTCGTATTCGATGCTCATTCACTTGCCTCCTTTTGCTTTGACCCGCCTGCCGAATGCTCTCGTTTGCCTGTCATGCTGTTTTCCTCTGTCGATCAGAATTCGCCTGGTCCATCATATGGGCTTCGCAAGTGCCTGTGATTTGCCGCGTTCAATCGGCGATCTTGCACCTTTTTGCTCTCCGCCCTCATCGCCTCATCCAAAGTCATGTTCGGAACCTTGCGCATAGCACCGCGCGCCGCCTCTTTCAACAAATGTGGATGCCTAACTGTGTGGCAACTCCAACAAAGGGTTTCAAGATCGTCCAAGTGCTCCCATTCCCTTCCGAGATTTACATAGGTGACGTGGTGAACCGTCAATCTAGCAGGATAGGCGCAGTTCCGACATCGCTTGTCACGGCTAACGATTGCCCCGCTGATGATTCCCCAATAAACCGTCTTCTCGAAATCGTAGAGCTTCATTGCTCGCGCTGCATCCGCCATTTGCAACTGCTCAATAGCTGGTCGAGATTGGATCAGACCTACCATCGGAGCAAAAGAACTGGGGTCCCAACGGAAACCACTGTACTTCAATAGGCGATCGATCAAGACATTCATGCCGCTGCCTCACAATCGCGCCTGTAGGCCGCGAACTGACTCGGGGATGCGAATGGATACTCCCGCTGGAAGCGAGCGTACAGCGCGCGTTCTTGCGCCGTCCAGACAGAGCCCATAGATGATTGCCCATGTTCTCGGTGGTTGCCCACCTGTTCCATCTGAGGAGGCTGTCTTTCTTTGTCTTCTACCTTAAGATTATATGCGCCCGATAACGCGTCACTTTCAAGTCTTAACGCGTCACTTTTGCCAACATAACGCGTCAGTTCTTTATAACGCGTCAAAAACTCGGTTATCGATATGATAACACGTATCTTAGACGGTGTAGACCGTCCTCCGTGATGACGCGTTATTGCTCCGCACCTAAGCAGTACTCGCAGCGCCCTGTCGACCGTCGACGCGCTGGCGCTTATAGCAGTGGCAGCTCGGGCACGGCTGTATCCCTCGCAACGTGTTCCAATCAAAAATCCAATGAGTCTACGTGGCGCGGATGCGCCGATGTTTTTCATGTTCTGCACCATTCTGAGGAAGCCGGGGTGCAGTCCGGCTCCTCGTTGTCGATAACGCCGGGAGCAAATCCGACGTTGCGCACTCTCGCACGCACTTCCATCATACACCCAAAACCAATGCGGAGGGAAGCCCATAATCACACCGAAGTTTTCACGCCCACTACTGCCAGAGCTTCCGCAACGCTATGCACGATCGGAATATAAGCCGGCCACTTGGCATGGAATCGGTATTCCGCGGCCGTCAGCTTGCGCTTGGAAGGCGGCAAAGTGCCATCCTTGAGCTCCATCAGCCAAAGTTGCTCCCCGCGGCAAACCAAAATGTCAGGACAGCCATTGCCGACCCTGCCCAAGGACTGTACGGCGCATCCCGCCTGACGTAGAGCGCCGACGATGGCCGTCTGGTTGCCATCTGCACGAGGATTACGCCTGCTGGTCATTTGCCGCTCTCCAGTTCCCGCATCCAGCTTTCATTGACCTGGGCCTTGGAGATGTCCTGCATAGCCTCAATGCGCTTGCAGTGCCGGTAGACAGCGAGAGCAAAGCGCTTGCCTGTAGACGGATACCCACGAAGGAACAGCATTCCCCAGAGCGCTATAGCCGCTAATACGAAGATTTCCACTAGGATTTGCATCAGATCACCTTCACAATCTCGCCACGGGGAAGCAACCTGAAGGCCGACGACTTCGCGCCTTCCTTGATCGCTTCCCGGATGCGTTTGTTGTCCGGAACTCCTACAGCCGCGTTGACAGCCTGCGTCACCAGCGGATGTTTCGGTGCCTCGGAATATTCGAGGAACTTCTCCAGCCAGATCAGCGCATCACCCGGCATCTTAATCGTGTATTCACGCAACCCCTCGGGCACCAGCAGCGGATCGCTAATCTCCAGCGATTGAACGCCGCCGGCCAATTGCCGCCGAAAACCACCGATTTTCTCGGCCTTCAGTTCCTTGATGTCAAAGCGCTGCATCACAGCCAATACGTACGCCTTGTAACGATCAATGTTCGATTCGGCGCGTTTCCGTATTGCCCTGATGCGCTCCTCTTCCACCTTACACGCCGCAACAGTGTTCTCCTGTTGGCGAACGAATGCCAGCGAACTCGCCACCTTCGCGGGAGATCGATCTTGCCACTCCGCGATTTGTTGATCCACCACAGCAACGGCTTCGGTGTCGCCTTCGTCGAGCAGCGTGGTGCGCAATTCCTCCAGGTCGACAAGCGATTGCTCGATTACGAACAGTGACGCACTCACGATGCCGCCTCTACCGATGCCGGTATCTCCAGCAGTCCGTACAGTTCCATCCACGCTCGGCACGTTGCAATGTGAGCACGATATTCCGCAATCTCTTGATCGGTGTATTTCTCGCGCCTGCCAACTGCCGCGTAGTGCTCTTCCCACCAGATCAGCGGATGATGTTCACAACCGATTGTGATGTGCCCAATTTGGCGAACAACAATCCAATCGCGCGATCCACCGATTTGCAGCACTTTAGCAGTGATACCTTCCGCGCCCCGGAGGTCCGCGCCCCGGAGGTCCGCGCCCTGGAGGTCCGCGCCCCGGAGGTACGCGCCCCGGAGGTACGCGCCCCGGAGGTACGCGCCCTGGAGGTACGCGCCCTGGAGGTCCGCGCCCTGGAGGTACGCGCCCCGGAGGTACGCGCCCCGGAGGTACGCGCCCTGGAGGTACGCGCGCTTAGCGATTGCCTGAATCACAGTAGGACCAAGCTCGCTGCAATCTTCACTGTGGTACATCAGAGCCTTCGTCCAACGATTCAATATGTCAAAGCTCATTTTGTCTCCATGATCTTGATCTGCGGATTGTCTGCGCCCTGCGTTTCCGCCTCGCGCTTCGTTCCCTTGTCGCTGCGCGGTTTGCGTGGTGCTTTATCTGGGATCTCAATAATATCTATGGATTCAACACCTTCCATATTTTCAACACCATGCATAATCACGAACTTCCCCGCAGCTTCCTCCTCTGATGTGCTAGAGAACTCACGACAACGGGGATCTTCTGAGCTGAAAGCCATGTACCGCCCGCGCTCTTCGTCGATACAGATAGTGTAAATTTTCATCGTTTCTCCTTTTCAATCTCAATCCCCAGCGCCACGATCTGCTCGGCGGAACCTACGCCTTGGTACGAAGCGCTGGGGTCCTTGCCGCGCCTGAATGCTAGAGGATCAAACAGGCGCAAGCGAAGCTCTAAAACGGCACGTCATCGTTATCGATTTCTTCGCGCTGCCGATCCTTGCCGGTCGGCCAGGGTTCCTTGGCTTCCTTTTTCTCGTACTTCGACCAGCCACGATTGTCGAGGTAGTTGCCATCCTCATCGCGCCGCTTCGGAAACAGCCCGCCGCCTTTTTTGTGTTGGCCGAACTGGAGACGCGCGAAACAATCCGCGCAGCCGAGCTCGAAGAACTCAAAATCATCCACCTGCCGGGCTCGGAATTTGATGTTTTCAGAAGCGCAACATCCGCAGTTCTGATCGGCATCGAAAATCTCCTGCACCAATGCCAGTTTCTTAAACAGGGCCTTAGGGCTCTCGCCCTCCATCTCTAATGAGACGCGCCCGCCCATCGCTGAAATTGTTGCTTTCATCTGTTGTTCTCCTTTTCAAATTGCTGCCTCAGTTCCGCAAGCAGCTTCTCTTTATCCAGTCCCCAGTGAGCCCAGAATCCTTTGCCGAGCTTGTGAGCGGAAAACTTGCCCTCTCGGTGGTGCTCGAATCCGCAGAGCGGTATCGTTTCTTCATCCGGGCACTTCTGCGAAATCCCGCGCTCTCCGACGTGCGCCGCCTCCGTGCAAATCACTTGGCCAGCGTTGAAACGCATCCCCGCTTCCAACACCATTGCGTAATCGGCTGGCCCCCAGCAGCAAATACACGGCAGGCTACGTATCCATGCCTTGTAGGCTTCGTTGATTCCGGTTTTCTTGCGAGTAGCGCTTCTCATCGGCGTACCCGCGTACGTTTCCATTCCATAATGTCGGCCAGTTCTAGGAATGCATATTCTTCAGCTATTTCCCACCCGATGCAAGTAGAGATGCCATTCAGGTTTTGACGTATAACTTCCGCGTGCTCTCTGTTTGACATGACAGCGATCTGCTGCGCAATCGCATTTTTCGAGCGCCGGATCATCATCGAACGCACCACGTCTCGCTTACTTTCAGACATTTTCCACAATCCTTACTGTGCCGATTTGCACGCGCTCAGCGTGATCGAAGAATCCCGCTATGATCTCCTTCGGATCGATGCGCAGCGCTTCCATGTGCGAAGCGTCCAGCATCAGAAACGTGCCCCGAGGTTCAACGGTCAGCATTTGTTGTTCCAAGGGCCGCGAACTTCCACAAAGCCGGATTCTTCGGAATCGCGCTGTTCCCAGATTCGACCATCATCGGTAAGAACTACAATAGTCTGCTGTCCATGCTGCTCATCTGCTGAACGTGTCAAAGAAACTGCAATCTGAATTGGCTTCGCCATGCTCAATTGTGTCCTCTCGTTTTGCTCGCTTCACTCACCATCCCATCCTTCGCTCATATCTTCCGGCATGTCGGCATCGTCCGCACAGGACGAACAGAGCCGCTGATCGTCCACAACGCACGTGCCCTCTTCGCGGCAGCACGACTCACAGAGGCCGTGCTCGATTGCATTGCATAAACTGCAGATGATCTCCAAGTCCTGATAGCCCGTCTCTGGGTCTCGCTGCCCTGTGCCGCGTTCTACGAAGCCTTCGCCGCACTCGCGGCCGCATTCAACGCATTCCAGTTTCAAGTCTGTCTCTAGTAGGTCGGTTGGCATGTTAGTACCACACCTCCGGTTGAATCGCCATCAACTGAATCGCGAGATCCAGCGCCAGGTCGTGATCTAAATAGTAAAGCGCTGTCTCGGCAGTGCTCGCCTGCGAGTTAAGGTACCAGAAAGAACTTAGTGTGGTTGGCATGAGTTCATCATAGCGCAGATTTTGTAGATTGCAATAGAAAAGTGGTTGACACTGTACAATATTTATTGTAGTATCGGTCATGGCAAAAACCATCGTCATTGACGACAAGACGCACGATGAAATGCAGACCTACGCCGAAAAGAACGGCATCAAGATGACTTGGCTCGCTGTACAGGCTATTCGGGCGTGGCTGGCATCCAGGAAGAAGGCAGCATGATCTACCTCGCCGAGAATGCCAGCAGGACCGTGATGAAAGTGGGGATGAGCATTGATCCGCTCACGCGTCACGCCTCCATTCGCGCGTCGGCTAAGCGTCCCAAGGCGGCAGCATGACTCACGAAGAGATCCGCAAAAAACAAAAGCTCATAAATTCTCTTGACCCTGAAACCGTCCCATATGAGATCTTGGAAGCGCTCTGGGAGATTGCGCTACAGCTCCAGATCGCAAATCAGAGGCCATCGGCATGAGCTATAAGATCACAGTCGAGAAAACCGCGTCAGAGGTGCGCTCGGGCGATACCGAGTACAAAATCATCTCAGACACTGGCGGCAAGGATGGCAAGAGTGAGTACGGTTACGTTACCAAGCCGGATCACACCGTAAGCGTTGAGCTACAGGTATACACGCAGTTCGTCGAAGAACTGGACTTGATCGCCGTTATCAATGCGGTCAACCGAATGCCGCACCCGCAATTCGGGGCCGATGAGATAAGGAAAATAATGAAATGACGCTCCTCTGGTTCGGCATCATCGTCTTCGGCTTCGTTGGCCTGCTCTGGCTCATGGATTGGCTGTTTGACCGCGGCGAAATTGATTCACAACCCTACATCGACGGTGCACCAGTGGATACCATTCATGTGGATCTTTGGCCTGTTCCTGTAGTTGGAGAATCATGGTATTTTTTTGCGGAGAAACGCGAAGGCGATCCTTTCCCCGACAAGCTGCCTCCGACATACGCACGAATTTTAGAAGTCCGTGATGGATGGGTGCGCTATTCAATCGGAAACCTGTTCCCGGACGAACGCCTTGCAATCGGTGATTTTACGCGAATGTATAGCCGAGTGAGCGATATCCCAAATGCTGATTTTGCCCGCCAATGGGAGGCTCAGCAGAATGACCCGGAAGCGATCAATCGGCAAGCCAACCTGATGCAGCAAGCCCGTTGCGCAGAGTGTGGAGAACCAACCAACGGGGAGCATAAACCCAATTGCAGCTATCCAACGTGGCTTGCAAAAGCCATGCAGGCAATGCCTTCTCCGTGGGAATTGGCCCATCACAAAGCACTTGCCGCCGCGCAGGTGCGCGGTTTCGTCGGCAGACCAGACGAATGGGAAGCGACACGGACGGCGCAACGCAATTACAATAATTTACTGTCAAACGTAGCCGAACAGGTGGCGTTTGGGGACAGCATGGTAATTCACAACACAAACGGCTCCGTAACCTATCGCGAGAAGCCAGTTCCCCCTGGGTACGGATCGGCCTATGAACATTTGGCCACACCTTACACCAGCGGACCAGAAGAAGAAAGCGATCAGGAGCGCGATCGCCGATGACTCTGCAGGAAATTCAAGACGCTTACGGTTATGTGATAGGAGCTGCCCACTACTCTCATGAAATTGGAGAAGTAATTCAGGTTCCTAACAATGGAACCGAGGGGGCCGGAGCAACTATAGTAGTCATCGGAACGGCCACCAAAGCCGAAGCTGAGGAGCAGGCAATAAAAGCTGGTCTGATTCATGCCCACGATGCTAATTATTACTACAGGA
>Ga0247694_1000170_pt1 | contig 18868 bp, 18 predicted proteins | sample CNK35_metaG_FD_182736 | JGI IMG/M metagenome (GOLD analysis project Ga0247694, IMG submission 182736) | Soil microbial communities from Purdue University Martell Research Forest, Indiana, United States - CNK35 | ecosystem: Environmental > Terrestrial > Soil > Temperate forest > Bulk soil...
TAGTGATCGCTGCGTGGGGAATTCCGCTGATCATCGTGAACGAATGCATGAAAGAGCACTGGAAACACGTTGGCCGCAAGGAAGGCTGGATAGCCGGAATCGATTACGAGAAGCAACGCCGGGTGAAGGAGGAGGAATCGGAATGACGCCGGAAGAACTAAATGCTATTGACGACACGCTTCGTAGTTCAAGAGAGACTCTACGGAAAGTGTATCGTACGCACCAAATCGGCAACATCGTTATGGCGGTGGTGCTGACTATGCTCGCTGTTTCATTATTCTTCTACATGGAGACGCAGCCGTGAAACTCACCCTCGCAGTCTTGATGCTCGCGCTCGCTGGATGCTCGAAGCCACAGCACAAACTGACTGCCGCCGAGCAGGCGAAGTTTGAGGCGTGCCTTGAGCGCTATCGCCACGAGAGTTTAGTTCAGCGCGGCGGTTGGCGACAGATCTACAGCATCTGTGAGCAAGAGTCTAAACTTGAAGTCGCTATAGAACGGAATAGGCAAAATCCTCCAACCATTATCGATATTGAAATCCCGAACCCGTTTTCGTCTTGGCAACCGACGCACAAGCTCGACTGCACCAAAAAAGAAGATCAAGATGTCTGCGCTTGGCTTGGAAAGCAGTTGGTTTTACCGGACATCCTCGAACCGATGCCGGAAGTGTCCTACATCAAAACCTTCGCGTTCGATATCGGCGTCCCGCCCGCCGACGACCATGTTGAGATTGTCGGCAAGAACGTACGATGCTCAGCGTGTCACACTAAGGATGTGAGCGATGCCGTATGGCTCATGAAGTTGAAACTTCAACGCGGAATCGAGCGAGCTAAGGCGGTAAAGCGAGGAGAAAAACCGCAATGGTGACCACCCTCCTCCGCCGCATCCGCGAATTCTTCACGCTCTACCCGCAACAGTGCCCGAACTGCGGACAGCGATCGGTTGATCTGCTGTTCTCGGGCGAGAAGCAGTGTGTGAACTGCGAGAAGATTGGCTAAGGAAACGTGTTATTGCACCGGATGTAATCCTGAACGGGATTCCCTCCGCCGTTGGGTGCCCCGGTCCATGTACCACAAGTGGCGTCGCGATCTTGGGTGATGAAGTTTCGATTCCCGCCGACCAGCGGATAGATGGTTTGGAGCGCATTAGCGAGATTCGTCAGCGTCGTATTATCCACGCCCGTTTCTCGCATGATCGGCAGCGCGAACGCCAGAGAAGCTCCGATTCTATTGAGCGCTCCTGCGAATCCGGCGTCGAATAGTTCCTGTGATGTGCAACACGTTGCCGGTTGTGATCCAAATGCATTGAGCCAATAAGACGGTGGTTTAGAGTTCAGCGTGTTAGTCCAGGTCTGCGCCATACCGGTTAGGTAAACCGTGCGATCAGCCAATGAGTCAAAAACTGCGTTCTGCTGATAAGCCGCCGTGAGGATGCTATTACCCGCATTCACTCCCCAGACGATCACGTTGAACGGATATTCTAAACCACACGCGCCCATGTATCGGGCGTTTACGTTTACCTGGATACTGGCTGCTCTCACCCGCGCTGCGTCCGCCACGAATGCCTGAAGGTAGTTCGTGTCGATTGGACCAGCTCCATTCTCTTGCCGGTTTCCGCAATCAGCTACAGCCGTCGCTAGGTATTGCCAATTGCTCGCGTACGCCCACGCTTCGTAAGTGTCATTGAAAAGGCCATGATCAGTCGGCAAGCCATTCAGGTGAGGCGAGGCGTCGAATAGCATGGTAGAACCGATGTAACCCGTGGTGTAGTATCCATTTGCACTGGCTCCGAAGATTGATGTGTACTCAGCGCCGAGGCTACTCTCAAAACCGAATAACTTAGTAATCTCAATCACCTTTACCTGGCCCCAGTTGCCGGAGGAGTAAAGAGCTAGGACATACGGAGATGGACGCACAATGCCCGCCCTGTCCAAAAGCGCCGGGTTGAACTTCATGATGTTCACCGTGTCCTGCCAATTCAGGAACGACTGCGCAATATCTATCATGTAGTGGTTCCCACCGCCGCAGGAGAAGTTGAAAAACGAAGTCAGGTCTCCCGGAGTCACCGCGGCGTAGGCCGCATCCGCGCATTGGCCATAAACGGAACTCGCGAAGTTGGGGAAGTAGTCGCTCGGATGAATCGCCGGCAGCCATTTGTTCCACGGCAGGAAAAGGAACGAGTAAGGCAGTTCATGGAGTGCCGGGATAGCAGTCACTGCCCAGCTCGCGAACGATCCCCCTGGATACCAAAACTCAGGCAAGTCGTGATCGTAGGAAGTGTAGGAGTCCAACCCGCCGCCTGCGAGCAGCGCATCGACTCCAGCTGCATCAAGGCCAGGGAAAGGCTGAAGCGGAGGAACCCACGGACGCGCGATCGCAGGGACAGTGATCGAAATGCCCCGAATGTAAGCGGCAACATCGAGCGCGTTCTGCCAAGTGCCTCCGTGAAAGATCGTGCGTTGCTCAATTCGATGATTCGAGTATGCGAAGTATTTTAGATCGCTGCCATCCTTGAAATGGCAACTCCCGCAATGCACGGTTGAATTACTCGCGTAGTTGAAGTACGGCGAATTCGGTAGCACGAGCGTAGCCGTGTCCCAGTATGTTTTCCCGTTGGTTGCGTTGCCGCTAGCTGGCGCAGCATAGGTCGCTGGATTCTCCTGCGTGAACTGTGAGAACGGAATCAGTTCCCGAGAGGCATACATCGCCGGAGGCGTGGCATACATGCAATTCGACTGCGGGGAGCATGAGCCGGTTGTGTAGTAGGAGGTCGGGACCACGTAGGTCCCGTTCGGCGCGGTACACGTAATCATCGACACCGTGGCGTCGCCACAAGTGGCGGTCTGAAAATGCGTCGAGTCCGTGACCGTGATCTGGTAATTTCCGTTCAGCCGGCCGCGCGGTCCAGGTGCATCACGGATATACACCCAATCGCCAGTGCTCCACCCATGCGCTCCACTAGTGGTCCATGTCGCGACATTGCTCAACACGACGGCCTGCGTCAGGAGCACATTCGAGGACTCGAAGAAATTGAAATCGATGATCGTCGCCCCAGAGGTCACGCCGTCCGTGCCGTTGAACTTGAAGCCAATCGTATTCGTCCCGGTCGTCAAGCAGCCGTTCGTAATCGGGATCGTCAAATCCAGCATCTGCACCGCGCCGCCGATCGGGTTGAAAACTCCCGTACCCGCAACCGCGCTCGACTGCCCGTACCATTTAGAGATTTCGTCAATCGGAGTGACGGCGGTGTTCACGAGTGGTTGCCACGCGCAGGAATTGATCTGAACCGAAATCTTTCCATCGACCTGGATCTGTGCGCCGTATCCGAGATTGTCTGCACGCACGTGCATTCGGATGCTTGACCCGACCGATCCGGGAACCGAAACCTGGACGTGCTGGGCGTAGTTGTCCTGCCCGACTGCGACGATAGGCATCTTCCATGCACCGACCGCTGGAGCGCTCGCTTCAAGCTGCCCCATCGGGATCATAGCGCTCTCGTCACTTACGAAGAACACATCGGCTGCGGTCATAGAGCCTGTGGTTACGCGTGAGATCGTGATCGTCGTTCCACTGACATTAGTAACAAGCGTGTCGCCGATCTTCTCGTCAGCAAACCCCGGACCTTCGACGCGCATCCCGTTCACGATTCCGGTTGCCGACGCCACGACAATTGTGCTTGACCCGACCGTGGTCTGCGTGGCTGTGGTCGCTACACCTTCTTTTGACTTCCTGTACTGCACCCCCCAATTGCGAAAGAAGCTTGAAGAACAAGGATCAGGACAAGCCGTATAGGTATCCCTGATCTTCGGTGGAACCAGAATCGGCGTGAACGTCACCCGCAGGCGATGGCCGCTTGCAGGCTTGTCAAACGTTACCGTTTCCGTGGTGCCGACAGAGCCAAGATCCGTGACAGATACGGTGTTCTTATTCGCATCTAGCAGGAGCGAGGTCTGATTGGGATAATTGGCAAACGCCAGAGATGACGCTAACAACAAGAGTGCAGAACGCATTAAAAACCCCAGTAGGTATGTTGATTAGAGTTCAGAGCAGAGAAGTTAGCGGACTGATCGGATAGCCATATGATCGATTCCACCGATAGCCCAGTAAGCGCATTATTGCAATTACCTTCGCACATTTTATTGCCAGATGATCCTGGGGAACCAGCATCCCCCGAGGTAGTAACCCCATCTACATACAGAACCGATGACGTGCTATTGAATAACCCCTGAAGAGCATGGAAGGCGTTGTCGGGAACACTAGTATTAGCTAGGAGGGAACCGGCGTATATAAAGGCAGAGTTCGTTCCTGTGCCAAAACCTATTTGCTCTGCTCCATTGTCAAGCCCAAACGTATTCCCAAAAGATCCACCTGTTCTTTCTCCGACCGATGACATCGTTACCGGCTGACTAAAAGAAACAGCATTAGCTGCCACCAATACCTGAGATCCCGACCACGTCAAGCAAGGAAGCGTCCCGCCTACACAGTTAACTGTCAATGTTGGACGGCTCGCTATCGTGGCTTGCGTTATATCGCATGAAGATCCCCCGCAGGCATTACCTCCCGTTTGGTCATAGCGTGTTTTAACCGTGCAGCCCGAGCTAGAGCAATTAGGGTTGGACGTGGGGATGATCAGATTACCTGTGGTCGCATCCGTGAGCGCGTCCGCGCAATGAGCATCGGAGGCATCACATAGATTTACGGCCTTGGTCCCACGAAGCGCGGCGCTGCACGCGCGAAGGGAATAACAAGCCATGGCTCCGCTGGCTATATCGAGAGGGCCAACGAAAGAAGCGCTCGTAACAGCGTGCGGGAATCCTGACGGTGCATATTGAGCGGAACAAATCGGCACTAGGGCGAGAAGCAAAAGGAGGTGTTTCATTTAGCGCAACACCCTCCAGTTGAGAGTGACCGCGCCGGGAGTTATACTTGCGTTGCTCCAGTTGCAAACATCCCAGTTGACGTTATCGGTAGTCGGATACCCGGCAATGCTCAACCCGCCTGTCGTCGCTGGAACATAGCCAGTCACGGCTTTGATCGATGCGTTCGGATTCCAGATAATTGCATCGGTCGAAGCCGTTCCTGTGGCCGAGGTCGTAACGACAGTGGCGCAGGCTCCTGATGCAATTGAGCTAGTGCCGAGTGCCGATGTGCCACTGGCAATCACCTTAGGCACGCCACCCGTTGCCGATAAGTTGACAGCCAAGGCACCAGCAACTCCAGTCCCCGGCGTCGTGGTTGCCAGCGCTGTAAAAGCGGTCCCGCTGGTTTTGGTGCAGGTGACGGCGTTAGACCCGCTTGTAGTGCAATCCCCACTTAGTTCAGCGCTCGTGGCACCGAACGGGTCTGCGCCACCGCTTAGACGCGCAATCCCCGCGCTCGGATTGGATGGTGAGGTTTGCCCTGATCCAGTCACATGAAGCGCCACTAACCGATTCGTGTTGTTGAACCATCGCAAATCTCCTGCGAGACTACAGCCAATTTCAAACCCTGAAGACGATGTAGGATCAGCCGCGCAGGTATAGACCACGCCGTCATGACTTACTGAGGAAAACGTCGTGAGCGATCCGGTCATCGTGCCGCCTGCTTTGGGCAAATAGACCGTGCTCAAATCCGTCGTGTTCGCGGTCACTGTCTGATTGGGCGCTGTTCCTGAAACAGTGATGCCGAATCCACCTGTGCCGCTGATTCCGCCGCCTGTGCCGCTACTCGATGCCTGGCAGAAATTGGTCCCGTCATAAGCGAAAAGATACGTGCTTCCGCCCGTCAATGCGCTCGCCGAAAGATTCGTTGTGCAGTCCGATTGTTTGAGCGTCTTGTTGCCAAGCGATTGCACGTTGACGGTCGCTGATCCAGAGTTCGTCGTTTGCGGTTTCAATGCCAATTGCAAACCATTAAGCGTCGATATCACAGGTGTCGGCGTGGGGCAAGTATACGTAGTGCTGGACCCGCTAGCATCTGCGCAGAACGTGTTATTTCCCGTCCCGGCAGCGCCCGTTGCCCCGGTTCCTCCGGTTGCCCCTGTCGCGCCCGTGGCGCCAGTCGCGCCCGCTGCACCCGTGGCACCGGTTGGACCCGTAGCTCCCTGTGCACCAACTGGGCCTGCAACCCCTGGTGTCGTCCAGAGAGCCGTGATTGCAGCCACAACTTGCGAAGTTGACGAAACTACTTTGATGTCGATCAGGTCATTGACTGCGATGGCGAAGTTGTTCGTCACGTCTGAGCAGCTTGTCGCGCTCGCTCCGCTGATCGCGCAGGTAGTGGCTTGATCCGCGCCGTTCTTGCGCCACGTGAAGGTAAGCGTCTTGCCAGCCCCGAGCGCCGCTGGAATCGAAACGCTGAAATTGCTGATCGTCCCGGCCGTGGCGACCAAGCCCTGAACGTTCGCTTCTGTCGCGTTCGCCGCGAGCCCGCCGCCAGGCGGCAGGAAGAGAGTGCCAACGTAGGTCGCCGAACCCGTGGAGTATTGGCCGCTAGCTCCGCCTGATCCCCCCGCACCACCTCCGCCGCCGGCGAATGGCCCAGGAACCGGAACTTGGCCGAAAGCCGCACCCAATAGAGCAGCCAAGATGATGATTTTCATACCGTTTTTCTCCTTCATGGCTGACTTAAAGCCGCTTTCAGTTTTTCCGCGAATGGTGAGGATTTTTCTGCCTTGCGAAGCTCAAAAAGCGTTCGCGATATCACTTCCTTGGTGGGTTTCGCCAGTCCAGCGAGCTCGGCAGCGCCTTCCCACTGCTCCAATGGAGCTTTTTCAAGATCATTCGCCGAAATTCCATTTTCCTTGAACAGTTTAGTCAAACCTTCGGCCTGTTGCTGCGCATCCGCAATCGACGTAGAGCCTTCGGCCATCGTTCCAGCCCCAGTTTGTTGCCGCGCCGCGCGCGATGGTGAAAATGAAGCACTTGCCCGAGCAGGGCTTTCGACCAAAGACGGATTTGGAGACTGTGGAACGTCCCCAGTTCCAAGTGGAACAGGGTTAGCTGTCGAATTTTCGACGATGTTCGGCGAATTTTCGACGGTAACTGGTTGATTCTGTATTGCTGGCGAATTTTCGACGGCTGCGGGTGGCGGCGTGGCGGGCGAAGCAGCGGCAGCCCGTTGTGCAAGATCGGCCTCCGCGATCTTCTGAATAGCCGCGCGTCTCCGTGGATCAAGGCGAGCTAACGGCGTATTCTCCATCTTCATCGATATTTCTTCCATCGCCGCTTGTAGAGGATCTACAGTGGCGTTAACAATCGACGGTTTATACGGCGCTGATGGCTTAGCTGTTTCCTTTGGATAAAGCGAACTCGCTGGAGTTCCGTATGTCTGCGGAGCTTCACGAACCACTGGCTTAGAAACAAATGGCTCTTGATATTGCGTAGTCAATCCCGGCGAAGTCCTCGGGTCAGGAATCGTTGGCGCTTCGTCCAGGATCTGCTGAGCGATAGCATCTTTGCGAACATCGAGCGCCTTGCGTGCCCCTTTCACAATCGGCAATTCTTTGACGAACGTGCGCACCGCCTGCCCGGTTGGTGATACCGCTGCATCTACCGCTTTTTCAGCTACCGCAGTCGCACCTTTTATAACACCAGATTTTGCCGCCCCCGCCGCTTCGCCAAATTTCCCAGCGGCCCCTTCATTCAAAAGCATCAAGGGCAGTTGCGCCAGCGTACGCCCCGCTACCTCGGGATCGCCCTCGCTCAAACCGATGAGCATGTCCTTAATGCCACCGGGGATGTTTTTCAAAACATCCAGCGGATGCGATCCGCTCAGCGCGTCCAGCAAGCGCGTTGGTCCATGCTGCATTTCCTCCGTGAAAGCAGTTTTAAGCCGTTCCCATGCGGATGGCGCGGGCTTGTCAACATCACCTGGACGAAATTGTCCCTTCGGTGGCGTCTGATCGATATCGGCGCTGCTGTATTGTCCCTGTGCCATTACTTCGCGTCAAAACTGCCGTCTGGATGCACGGCCGTTACCTTCATTTCCTTGCCTTTGATCTTTACGGTATCGCCCACCTTGTAATTTGAAACTGGTGCTGCATCGCCGGTCGCATTTACGGCGCCCTGCGCTCCGCCGAAACTGTAAGCCTTGGCTTCCTTACCTACCGCCTTCATCGAATTCGACATCGCGTCCAGCGATCCATTGATGAGATTCTGCGACATTGACGGATTCGCGCTCACCGATGATAGACTCTTGATGAGCTGCTGCGCCGGACGCCCGCCGAATAGCCCTTTGGACTCCTGAAATTTCAGGTAAGCGAGTTCTGTACGAAGCTGCTGCTCTTTCCGGGCCCGCGGATCATTCTCACCGAAGAAGGTATCCCCGACAGATTGTTCGAGATTTCCGAGCCTGCCCGCGATTGGCCCGATCGCTCCAGCAATGTCGGGATCAGCAAGCAGCGCTTTCACGCGATCGATCGACTGCAGCGTTAGCCCAGCGGATGCAGCGCGAGATTTGATATCGGCAGGCAATTGTGTAGGAACACTCAACCCTTGCGCTACCAGATCCGCTGCTACCCCAGGCTTCATTTCAGGCGGAAGCGAAAAATACGAATCTGGATTGTTCTTCACAGATTCCGTGAATGCTGCTCGTGATGTGGGACTTCCAAACTTGGCGTTGAATTCCTTCTGTGAGAGCGCGAGCTTCGCGCCTTCGATGCTGAGTTTGCCTTTCTCCGCCGCTTCCTGTACTCCATGCCAGCGTTTCTCTTCGACGGCTTTGGCTGCTTCGGCATCGGCCTTGACGCGCTCCACCGGCGGCAATAGCTGCTTATCCGCAAGCGTCGCCTCTGCAGTCGCCTGCGTCACTGGCAGCGTTGCCACCTTACCAGTAGCTTCGGCTGCGACTCCAGGGAGTTCAGCTTCGGTCTTGAGCGCATCCGCTGCAGCTTTATCTGCTTCGGCCTGTAGTTTGTTGCCAGTCGCCTTGTCATTGGCCTGTTTCAGAATAGAACCGCTCATCCCGACCGCATTGTGATGTAAAGCAACCCAATCGTCGCCAGGATATTGCAACGGTAGTGTTGTGGCTTCTTTCGGATCGGTTTGCGCCGTCTGCTTTAGAACCTGATCCCATGCGGCCTGCTTTTGGTCAATCGGAGCGGCCTGGATTGCTTCAAGTCCGCCTCTTAATCTCTCATGCTGCGCGTCTAACTCCGCTCGCTGTTCCTTAGAAAGCGTCAGGTAATTCTGTTTCTGCTGAAATACAGCTTGCTGCGCTGCGGCTACCGTTGTCGGGCGCGCGCCGCGTTTCGCGAGCAACCGAATGTAGGTATCGGGATCACCAGCGGCATCCATCATCGATTGACGCTGGATCTTCTCATCGTTCGCCGCGAGTTCCTCCTGTTGAGTTTTAAGCTGTTGCTGCCTGACCTGCTCATTCTGAATCTGCTGTTGGCCAGGCGCAAGCGCGAGTTGATTATGATTGGCTTGTGTCGCCTGCCGCCGCTGAATCCCTGCCTGAGGATCGATGCCTTGTGCGATTGCGTTGAGGAGTGCGCCCATTATAAAGCTCCCGCCCAATCACCAACGGTTGACCCGAAAAGCTTACCGAAATCGATACCACCGATGATGTTGCTCAAGCTGTTACCCTGACCAAGAATACCTGCCGCTCGACCCTGCGCACCGTTTACCGCGTAGTCGCCGGCCAGCTTGGAACCGCCGATGCCAGCGTTGCCGATATACTCCTCGCCCTGCAACCCTTGCTGCGCATTGAACAGAGCGTTATTGTTGATCGTGTTGCCGCCGTATACACCAGCTCCGATGGTGTTCGCTGCCTGCTGTCCACCAACGTTCAGAAGCGCATTGTTGTACTGGCCAGCCGCATTCAGCCCGGTCCCCGCCGCCGCGGTCAGGTTTGCGAGACTTGCGTTTTGGTTGGTGTCGAATGTCGACTTCGCCCGCTGGAACGCCTGATCGTAATATGTGTTCGCGAGACTTTGACCATATCCCGTCAGAGCCTTGAGCACGTTACCGGAATTCGCAAGCCCGGTAGCCGAAGCCGAATTGTTAATTGCCTCCGATCCCTGCTTAAGCTGAAACTGCTGCGCCTGATATGCCGGATCGTTCGGATCTTGGAAATTCGCCTTACCGAAATCGAATTGCGGGAGATTCGTCGCGCGATCCGCGAGCCCCGCAGCACCAGCTTGGCCAGCAGCCAAATACGGGTCAAAGTTTGCCTTGGATGCGCTGAGCGTATTTGAAAGAGCGTTGTTAGCGTTCGTGGTCGCATCTGCGACCATGTTTTTGGCGGTATCGCCCGCAGTACCGACGTTGATCGCGTTGCTGCCGAGCTGCTGTTGAACGCCCTTCTGTGCGCTGTCTGTCGCGTTCAGTACGCCATGCTCAGCCGCGATATTCGCATCGTTGATCGCGTTTCCAGCGCGTCCTACTGCCGAGAACCCAAGCAATCCAGAGACTAGGGACATTTGACCTCCGGACGATTCATTTCGAGCAGCACCACGTCGTGTTTCTTACCGTTTTTCGGGTAGGCTTCGGACTTGTGATCAAACTCCACCATGCCGCATTCTTTCGCAAGCGCAATCGCAAGCTTATTGGTCACAGGAACCGCCGTTGTGACTCGCTTCGCGCCGGTGTTCTGCCATAACCAGTCGAGCATCTTGCGGCCTGCAATCTTCGCCCGCCCGTAAGCGTTGGGAAGCAGACACGTGTGAACCTCCCACGCCTCCTCCATCTGAAGGAACACCCAGCAGCCGAGCAGCACATCGTTGAAACGCGCCAGGAGATAGAACAGGTCTGGATTCGGCTTGTAGCTGGATGCAGGCGGCGCCGAATCATCGGATACGTGCCCGTAGACGCGCGGATGCGTCACGATCTGTCGGACCTGCTCCATGTCGAGTGTGCGTTCAAACGTGTACATCAGTGAAGCCAAACCTTCGTTCCATCAGAAAACCAATTCACAGGAACATTCTGGGTCGTAGTGAAGGTGTTCCCGATGGTCCCACCTGCGGTAAACGCCACCGCCGCGCTCGTAGTCAACAGAACGCCCGAGGATCCTGCGGGCGGAACGAATTGCAAGGAAGTAATTCCGGTGTTGCCGGTAATGGTGAATGTCGGATTGACGGGCCACGGAAAGGACGCAGCCGATGCGACCGCAGGAACCACACTCGTGATCCCTTGATTGTTAGCCAGCACCACATTTGATAAGGTCGCCCCGTTGGGAAAAAATGGCGTAGTGGTATGGCCTAGCAGGTTTCCCGTGATAACTGCGTTCGTCAGTGAAGCGCTGAGCTGAATCCCGTTATAGGTGGTGCCTTCCCCGATGGTGTTCCCGGTGACGGTCAACCCGTTCACGGAAATAAGCTGCAAGCCCCCGTCCCCCGCTACATTGGTCGTGTTGTTATTCGAAATGACGTTATTCGAAATGACGATGTTCGCATTTGCTACCGTGGCCCCGACCGAGATTCCCCAAGTGCCAAAACGGGTGATGTTATTGCCGTTGATCTGGACGTTGAAGATATTCGGCGTGGATGAAAAATTTCCAACATCGATTCCAACGGTCGTCGTCGGGTTGCTCTCTCCGATCATCAGGTTATTCGCGATGCGGACGTTAGCGATCTGGCTCGTTACGTTGAAAATATTCATCGCGATCGAGTTCAAATCGCAGGTGTCAAAAATACAGCCATCGATGTAGACGCCTTGGACGTTGTAGCCGCTGTCCGGATTCATGCTGATCTGCACCGTTCCTCTGCCAAAGGTGCAGCCCGTGAATGTGATCGTGTCGACGCCGCGTAGATCCACAACGTTTGTGCTGCCAGCCGCCACATTTAAAGCACACCCAGTAAAATGCAGGTCTGTCGAAGGAACACTCGATTTGCCGATGACCTTGATAGCCGCAACGGGAGGCGTTGCGCTTCCGTTGATGGAGAAGTACCCTAGGCCAACTTGATTGCAGATTGATGCAGCTTCGAGTAATTCACCCATGTAACCATTCAGAATCGACACGCCACTCGTAATCGCGCTCGATTGATCCCAATGAATCGCTGCGCCAGAGGTTTGAGCGCCAGCTACTCCGTTTTCGATGATCAAATTCAAGATGTTTACGGCTGAACCAGGGCCAATGAATAGTAAATCTCCATTCGGGTAATCCGACGCCCTGATTAGGGTTAGAGCACCTTCCCCATTGATAGAACACCTCCCGGAGGAGGGAAACGTTACTTTGGCGTGACAGGTTGATGGGTTCAATGAATCCAGGCTAACGGCCCCGCTACCGCCTGGCAAGGAAACCAAAGCCTCTTGCAACCCCCCAGAAGCCGATGTTAGTGTCCAAGCCCCGGTGTGATTGTTTAGCGGAGTAAAGGAAAGAGTCCCTGTTGAAGCTCCGCTGACTGCTGTACCTCCTGTGATCAACACAGCCTCTGCTGTTCCAGTCCCCCCGGTGATGTAAATATAATGCCCGAGGTCTGATCCATTTACGCCCACCGGAACGGGAGCAACCGTTACCGTTGCTGGAGCGCCGGCGCTCAAGCTACCGCCAGGTGTGCGTGTAAACGTATATGAGGAAGCAACTATTCCTCCCCCTGCTGGTCCAGTAGGTCCGGTTGGTCCCGCCGGTCCCGCAGGACCAGGACTCCCCGCATTGCTGTTGATTAGACTGGTAGGCCCAAAATAGACCACCACAACACCGCGAGCGCTCACTGCTGAATTACCCGTAATCTTCAGGCTGAATGTCCCGTTGATCGCTGGAGTCGCACTGGATGCAGCAAAAATCTGGCTCGACGAATTGCTTAAGCCAGTGAGCGCCCCGCCCATCATGTCCGCCCCGAAGGAATCAAGAAGCTGAATATTGTAAGAGGCGGTCGGCGCCGGCGTTAAAGGCTGTGTTTCGACCGACAGAATGCGGAATCCCTGAACATCGGCCTGCAGCATGGCTGCTGTTATTGGGATAGTGCCGTTAGCGTCGTCTCCGGTCCATCGGAACGTAACAACATAATTGCCGGATTTGCCGAGCTGCGCAAAGTTCTGCGATACCTGCGAATTCGCCATGCTAATTTTCTCCAGCCATTACGCGTGAATCCATTCCGCAAAGATCGCCGTGCCTACGCTGTTGCACAAGCTCACCCCCGCATTTACCGATTTAGAACCAACCAACTGCGCCGTCGTCGTCGTTCCCGTGACTGTCACCAGCCACTCATACGCCAACTGGAAAACTGCGATCAAGCCGGTTGGTGCCGCGCATTCCATGTCTCCGGCCTGAATTCCCCCAACCGAAAGCTTAAGCCCAATAATACACAGATTGCTCGCTGGATCGGCGCGAATATTCGAGTAGCCGCGGATGATCCACGTTCCCGCCTTGTTCAAAGTGATGGTGGTTCCAGCGATTGCCGTGGGGGTTGTCGTGAGCGCCGGATTCGCCGTCCCTACAGCATTCACCACGGTGATTTGCCCGCCAAGGGCCATGAAAGCTAGCAACTGCTGAATGTAGCCGTCAATGCGGTTGTACCAGGACACCCAAGACCACGAAGGAATCCCATGATCCTGAGTCGTGATGTCGATCTCCTCAGGAATCGGGATATGTTGAGGCGTCGTTACCGGAGCCGGAGTGTAGCCGATGTTAACGTCGGTGGCCATCAGACCTCCTGCCCCTTGTTCGCTTTCAAATACGCGCCTTGCAAGCGAATCAACTGCGTTGACGATGTAGTTGAGAATCGAAACACGCGGTCACGGGAGTGCCCAAGCTGCAGCCACTGATAGTACGGCAGATCATTGGTTGACGGAGGCGTGATCGTCGGAATCGCACCACCAGCTGCCGAGCGGAAATTTTTCCCGCCGTTGTCTGACAGCTCGAGTGTTGCCGTGGCCGTCCCGCAATCGGCATCGACCCGAAGGCTTGGATAGGTGTACCAGAAGTCACGATCTGCAACATGCGGCGTCGTGCGAATTCTTTTGATCGGATCTCCATTATCAGAAGCGATCGAAAGCGATTGGATGTAAATGTTCCCGTTCGCGTAATCGCCCACGAAGTTCCCAGTGAGCCCGCCTGGTAGGAATTGCGGCACAGATGCGAAGCAATCCGCCCGAATGCGTTCGATCACCCCAGATCCAGGGTTCAAATACCCTCGACGGTGCCAAAAGCCCGTCGTGCAGTCATAAGCCAGCGTTGCCCCTACTCCCCCATTCGCCCCGTTGAAGTTCATCACATTGAACAGGTGCCCATCTTCCTGATAGGCGAAGCAGCGAACATTCCCCGGACCAAGCGTGCCTTCTCCTACGACGCTGTATCCGCCCATCAACTGCTCCACGGCATAATTGCTGATGCGTTTCGGCGTCTGCCCGGAGGCTTGGTAGACCACATTCGGTCCGCGGTCGTCACCGCCGAGCCATTGAATCGTGTTGTCGATCTTGATGACGCTGTTTCGATTCGAGCAGCCCTGATTGATGGTTGCTGCGCCCGAGCCGCGCTGCAGAACAAACCCCGGATTGCCGGCGTTGTACCAGATTTCGGTGTTCTTCTGACCGAGCAGCCAAACCTGATTGTTGATCACCGCAATCGCGGTCAGGAAATCCGGCGTCCCTGTTCGAACAGCGAAATTAAGCACCGGCCAGGTGGTTCCATCCAAGGAAGCCGACTGGTTCACCTGATTCACGGGAGTATCGGCAAGCGCGAAATAAAACGTGTCCAGATAATCGATATCGAACGCTGCGATTCCAAGCGTGAGCGTGCCGCCGGCTGCAATCCAGACCTGAGCTACGGAAGAATCCATGACAGCCAGGTCATTGCCGTTCGCCACCATTCGAACAGGCCCAGTCGTGGCGCCGGGAATGGCCCCGAAGTCGGTAATGATGGTCCCAGTGTTCGAAACCTCGTAAACGTGCGTTCCCCCGACAGCGAACAGCCGCGCGTTCCCCGCGAATAGCCCGCGAACTGGGCCATGAGGCAGCGTGGTAAACAGCGACAGCCCAGGAGTGCCGATAAGGGCCATCGGCCCCTTACTGCGGGCAATTCCAGGCTCAGGATAGAGATTTAGGCAGTCTTGCGCATCAAGTAGAGGCGTGATGGCTTGGTAAGCCGGGCCGCAAAAACCAAAATCAGGGACGGTCATAGCGTGCGCCCCCATCCGCCAGTCAAATAATTCCAAGCCCCATAGCGCGAATCGACAGACTGAAATGCTGGATCGATCGCCATGAACTCCTGACGCGCGTTCGATTCGTCGATATTCTGCCGTGCCCGCCGCGCCTGCTGCTGAACCAGTGCGAATTGCTCGGCAAATACCGCATTAGGGACCTTGAAGTAAATCCGAAACAGAGACGCGGCCTGCTCAGCCAATGAAAAAATGATGGCTTCTGCGTATCCCGGAGGGAAAGCATAAGATGTCGTCGCATCGGCGAACTGTTGAAGTTGTTGCCACGTGAATAGCTCAAGAGGATAGCTTCCAAGCGGCCCTGGCCACAGGCTAAGCGCCGCGCAGCCTGCCGTCGCACCAGTCGAGGGAAAATTGTTATCGTTCCAAAGCACCATCGGAATAGCGAAGGGTAGCGTCTGCACCGCAATGGTGCTCCACTGCTCGGCGTTCACGATCGCCATCTGATACCGCACTACCGGATTCGTGCTCTGAATCAGAATATTGGCTTCTTCAATTGCGTTCGGCCGCGGAGCCTGAATTCCGATGTAGGTGTTGCCGTTTGCGACTGTCGAGGCGGGCGCGTTCGGCCCAATCAGGTAGAACTGCTGGCCTGCTGTAAGCTGGTAGAGATTGGCGGCAATGCAAAAAATCTTGCGTTGGTCGACTTGCCAGCCATCCACCATATCGTTGAGCGAATCCATGAAGTCGGGTAGTTGCTCTGTCGGGATCGGTTGGGCTGAACGCAGCAGTCCGAGCGCCCGCGCCGCGCGGTAGATGATTTGAGTGCCGGTATAGGTTCGCGACACAAGCTAACCTCCACCGGCGGCAACGGGTTGATTGGGATTCGGAGCCACCAGACCAATTGGAGGTTCAGGTCCCATGAGCTCGGCGTTGAGCTGTCGGATGTTCGCTGCAGCGTCGGCAAAATCCTGGGCGAGTGCCGCGCCAGGGGTTGCCTCGTAATCGGGTGCCATTTCAATGGCCAGCCCAGCGATGAGCAGCCGAGCGTAGCCTGGTTGCAGGGTAATGGGCGTGGTCAGATCCGCGAACTGCGTGAGAGCTCCCCAACTGGTTACTTCGAGCGTTCCCCCGAGCGGAACGGGCGACAAATATACGAATCCGGTGGGGAATCCACGGTCATAATAAAGAAACTTGGGCAGCGTGCTGGTGCTGTTGCGATCAGGAAGCGATGACCACTCCGCCGCGGTCAAAACCTTCAATTCTGACGACTGAGAGCCTCCTCCGAAGCTCAATTGAAAGCTGGCCGCTTCAATCGCGGCTGGACGGGCGATATTGAACGTCTGCCCTGTCCCAATTGAGTACTTCTGCACTCCCGAACTAAGGTTAAAGACGGAGATCGGCGCAGAGATCGCGTAGATCCGCTGCACCGACCAGTTTTCAAGTAGGTTGTTCGCGATGTCCTTCGCATCATTGAGCTGTTGAGTGGACAAAGATCCGCTGGAGTCGATAACCATCAACTTCTGCGCCGCTTTATTGGCAACCTGCGTTAGATTGAAGCTCGCCACCTTTAGGCTGCTACTGTCTCATCCTTCTTTTTGGCGTTGCCCTTCGGCGTGTTCCGCTGCGCTTCATCGAGCTGTCCCTGTAGCCGCGCGATCGTCACGCTCGGATCTTCAGCGCCCTGCTCCGGAAGTGCCGGAAGTTCGGTTAACCTAAACACCCAAGCACTGCAACTCTTCGGGACCCGCTGAGCTTTGAGCTTCGCCAGATCGTCGGCATTGCGCACCAGCCGGGATTCAATGAATTCGTCATCAGCTACTGAATTCGTCATGTTCTGCTTTTCGAACTTCGGGCTGAAGTTGCGGCGATACCAGTGCTGCGGCCATTCCTGCCGGATGTAGTGATTCACGAAGCCGAACTGGGTTGAAAGCGCCAATTCCTGCTCTGCGTTGTCGACGCGAACCGGTTCGAGCGTTTCATGGTACATATCGTGCGGGAATCCCTGGTTTTTGGCCCGCTGCATGTTGATGATGTGTACCCCCAGCACCTGGGAATTGTTAATCCCAGGCTGCTGGAGGCCGGCCAACACCTTCTGTACCATCTCGGGTGTCGCTTGGCGTGTTTCCATATTAAGATTCGTCTCCTTCTGTGACAGCAGCCGGAGTGCCTTCCGGAATCCCTGCCTGCAGATACTCATCGCCGTATCCGTGCTTTCGGGCGATGGCTTCTGTGTCGGTGTCATGCGCCACGACTCCGCCAGGATATCCCGCAAGCCGTAAAAGACGCTCTTCTTCGCCGGTAAGACCGGCGATCACTTCGTCAGTGGCGCGATGCAAGTGCTTCGGCCATTCATCGAACGGATGTACTCTCATGATTCTCCTTAGTAACTCGGAACGAACTTAGAGCCGTTCCAGCATTCGAGCAACGTCACATTAGCAACCGCCGTGCTCGCTTTAGCAATGTTGCCCGCCGTGGTTGTGGTGAACGCCCCGGTAGGCATGATGGTGATGCACTGCCCGGAGGCGAAGCCGTTCGGGATTGTGAATCCCGTAATCGCGTTCGTCCCGGAAATCGTGAGCGAAGTACCAGCGAGCCATTGTGCGCCCGCCACCGATGCCACGGTACCACCGTAGACGTTCCCCGACATCAACCCCCAGACTCCAGTAGCGGTCGCGCTGGTTGCAAAGCAGTGGTAGGCCTGCCCGTTTGCCGCGAATCCAAATGGGTCGCCCATGCGGATTACCGGCAAAGTATACTGATTCGCCGGAATGCAGGAACCCTGCGGGATCGTGGTGATAAACGCCCCGCCGGTGAATGGCCGCGAAGAATCCCCCGTAGATGTTGCCGGATTCCCCACCCAAACAAAGGCCGAGGAGGCGTGAGTCACTACCTGCGACCCATACAGTCCCCGTTTAACGCCATAGCAGGTTCCCGATGGATTTGTTGACGCCTGCATAACCTCGCCTTCGACAAGGAAAATACTGCCGACGACTCCCGTTGCAAGTGATGGCAGCACGACGCCGGTCCCGGAGGTCAGGCAAGCCTGCCCGGAAGTCAGCGTCATTTGAGCCGAAAGGGTCGTATTGGTCGTGTCGTTCTGAGCACCGGAATTGGTGGCTCCGATCGCGGCCAACGCACCCATCAGCAGCAAAGTTGCGATTGAAATAAAGTTTTTCATGATTTTATCCTCGTGAGCAGCGTTATCCGCAGATCACAACGCTCCCTTCGGCATACAGCGGCCCGTAGCCGTAGTACACGTCAAATCGATTGATCCACTGATCCGTCCCGCCGATGAATTGGCGCACGAAACGCATGGAAACGCCGGTATCTTCGTCTCGCTCTTCGTCGCCCATGTCGACTCCATCCGGAACGTCCCCAGGGAAGCTGACAAACGCGAACGCCGTCTTATCCCAGAGCATGTTCTGAACGGTTGGCAGAGCCGAAAGAGCGCCCTGTCCGGCCGCAGCCGCGCCGAATACGTTGATGAGCGCATTCACCGAAGGCGAATTCGTCACGTTCTGGAATTGGCCGCTCGGAACGATTGCCGGGTAGATCGTCAAGGTAGCGTTTCCGCTTCCATCGGAGCTTGCCGCGGCTTGAATGGTGAAATTCGCCAGTTTTCCGGTTGACAAACGCGATTGCGGATTGACCGAATAAACGCCGGCGAAGCTGATCTTGTCGCCAACATTCAAAACGTTGGTGATGCTGGCGGTCCAGCCGGTCGTTAGGATCGAAGTGCCGGTCTGGTTGGCGCCGTTTGCGGTAGGAGTTCCACCCAGTGTCCCGATGGTCTGGGTCGGCATGTTCTGATCAATCCACCACTTGTAGCCCAGCGGATTGCCCATGA
>Ga0247694_1000172_pt1 | contig 18805 bp, 9 predicted proteins | sample CNK35_metaG_FD_182736 | JGI IMG/M metagenome (GOLD analysis project Ga0247694, IMG submission 182736) | Soil microbial communities from Purdue University Martell Research Forest, Indiana, United States - CNK35 | ecosystem: Environmental > Terrestrial > Soil > Temperate forest > Bulk soil | place...
GGACGATTTGAAACCCCTTGCCCAAATTCAGCCCTAACCCGCCCAGAAAAGAATAGAGCTCCTGATGCGACATCACCCGCTCAGAACAGCGCTCCTGGATCCCGGCGATATCCAGCCGTTCCGGCGCGGGGCTGTTCACTTCATATCCCAGTCTTCCGGTGCAGTGCGTGATCGCGTGATCCCCGCCGACGGTCCTTACCGCAAACATGACCTCGTTCTTAGCCGGCGTGAGCGAGACCTCTACCTCCGTCGCGTCGTTTCCTACGATAAGAGGCCTCTCCCAGACGAGGTTTCGAATGACGCGAACGTTCGCATTCGCTGCCATCTCGCCCGCGGCCCTGGCCATCTCCAGATAGGCGACACCAGGCAGAATCTTCTGCGTCCCGACGACGTGATCCGTGAAGTAGAACTCGTCTCCGGAAAAACGAGTCGAGAATTTCTGTTCTTCGAAAGTGGACGCATTGCGGTGTACGAGAGGGTGCAGGCGCGCCGCACCAATCGTGGCCGTCTGGTTTGCCTCCCTGGCTATATTCCCTTCCAGGCCCTGAACCCAATGACGCTCCCTCGCAAACGGATATGTGGGAGCGGAGATACGCATCGGCACGCCCAGTTCATAGAGCAAGCGCCAATCGATTGTCGCGCCGGATACCCACAGTTCCGCCAGCTTGGAGAGCTCCTTCCGATCAATGAGAGCCTGGATGCCGGTCTCGCCCTCGGCACCGTCCCCTGTCTTTGTTTTCTTTACGATCACTCCGCGGTAGCAGTCCTCCGGCCTCTCGCCACCGCCGAGAATCTGTCCGAGCTTCTGTTTCAACTCCTCTGTACTGGAGACGACCAGTGCCAGTCTTGCCGGCATCTCATCTCTTCCAATCTGCAGCGTATACGCGAGATCGATCAACTCGACATCCAGCCTCTCCAGGTACGAATGTATTGACTGCATGTATGCCAGGAGCCGATCTTCAGTTTTCGCGGACAGCACGATCAACCGAGGCTCGCACGCTGCAGACAGCGATTGACGGAGTGGAGCGAGGTACTCCTGCAGTACGACATGAGCATTGGCTCCGCCGAAGCCGAACGAGCTCACGCCGGCCGTGCGAGGGGCAGGAGACCCATCCACGCTCACCGGCGCTTTCCATGAAGTGAGTTTGTCCGCGATGTAGAACGGAGTCCTCTTGAGGTTTATATAGGGATTGACCTCTTCCAGATGGATGTTCGCCGGAATCTGCTGGTGCTTGATGGCGAGCAATGCCTTGAGGATACCTGCAATCCCGGCTGCGGTCTCGAGGTGTCCCATGTTGGTCTTTACAGAGCTCAAGCCGCAGTGAGGCGTGTCCGCCGGAGCCTTGCCGTGCCGCTTGTACAGCTCGGCAAACGCCTTGCTAAGCGCCTGCGTTTCGATCGGATCTCCCAGGCTGGTTCCCGTGCCGTGGCACTCGATATACCCAACGGTCCCGGGATCGAGATGTCCTTTCTCGTAAGCCTCGATCAAGAGCTCCGCTTGAGCGGATGCGTTCGGTGCAGTCATCGCCGTCACCCGCCCGCCGTGATTTTCCGCCGTCGCCTTGATGACCGCGTATATGTGGTTTCCATCCGCCTCGGCGGCCGCGAGCGACTTGATGAAGACTGCGCCGCATCCCTCGCCTCTCACATAGCCGTTCGCCCGCTTGTCAAACGTCTTGCATTTTCCATCGGGACTCAACATTCCTGCCGAGGAGAAAGAAATGTATGCGGCAGGGCTCAGCATTACCTGTACGCCACCCACGATCGCCATCTCACAGCTTCCCGAATGGATCGATTCAATGGCTCTGTGCATCGCCACCAATGAGCTGGAACAAGCGGTGTCCAGGGGTGCGCTTGGTCCACGCAGACCTAGGAGAAATGACACCCGGTTCGCGAGAATGGCGTGCGAGTTGCCCGAAGCGCTATATCCGTCCAGCACGGCTCCCCCGCCGGTGATGACTTCGAGATAATCATTGGTTGCAACGCCGACGAATATTCCGGTTTTTGTGCCGGCAAGCTGGGAGACTTTCTGCCCGGAGTCCTCCACCGCCTTCCACACTTGCTCGAGGAAGATCCGCTGCTGCGGATCCATCATCTGCGCTTCTCTTGGGGAGATTCCGAAGAACAGAGGATCGAACTTGTCGATCTCCTTCATGAACGCGCCCCACTTGGAGTTCGACTTGTTCGCCTCCTTGAGGGGATCGCCAAAGTAGTCCTCCCAGCGCCAGCGATCGGGCGGGATGACTGTGACCAGATCTTTCGAGTTCTTCAGGTTATCCCAGAATTCTTCCAGGTCCGCGGATTGCGGCATGACGCCGCTCATCCCGACGATTGCCATCGGCTTGTTTACAAAACGGAGCTCCGCGGAAACGTCTTCGCCGGAAGCCGTTGGTATTGCTTTCCTGTCCGATGCTTCGCGATCGAAGGCAGCCGGATCCCACCCCTTCTTGGGCGTGAAGGTCGCCGATAGGCTCTCAGCGGCGACGATCTTCGCTTGTAGTGCTGCTGGCAACGGTGTACCGGCCGAGGGGGCCGCAGAACCTCGATAGAAGTGATGAAGCTCGCTCCTCCGCTCGTCAGCCAGATGCGTCGCGATCTCACCGATCGACGGATAGTCGAAGAACAGGATCGGCGTGATGTCGAGCTGCAGCTTGTCGTTCACCGCGTTTGCGAACGTCGTCAGGCCGATCGAGTCGAAACCCAGGTCGAGCAGGATCTTGTCTGCCGACAAGTCGGCGGCATCAAGCTTCAGGAGCCCCATGACGATCTTCGAGAGATCGTTCTGCACCAACTCACGAAGATCCCTGTCTCCTTCAGCGGCAACAACCGCGGCCGCGGCGTGATCGGACGATGGTGGCGGCGAAGGCGCAGGCTCCTTCTTTCTCCCTCCCAGAGCCAGTTCCAGCTTCTCGGCATTCCCCTCGAGGACTGCAAACTGCGAGCGTCCTGAAGCAAGACCGAGCACGAACGCTTCGATGCCCGCGGCCGCGCTCAGCGGCTTCATGCCCATGGCTTTCCGCAACAGGAGCTCGGTCTGTTCGTCGGGCTTCATTCCGCCCCCGGCCCACAACGACCAATTGATGCTCAGTGTCTTTCCGGACCGCTCTCCCTGGACCCGAAGCCTTTCGCGGTCGGCCGCAAACGAATCCATGAAATGGTTCGCAAAGCTGTAGTCACATTGGCCCACATTGCCGGTGACGGCAGCGAGCGAGGAGAACATCACGAAGAAATCGAGCGCTTCGTTCCGGGTTGTCTCGTCCAGATGCAGCGTTCCATGCACCTTGGGGGCGAAAACCTCGCTCATTTCATCCGGCGTCTTGTTCCTGATGTACGAGTCCCTGACGACGCCGGCGGCGTGGATGAGGCCGTTGATCTCTCCGAAACGCGACTTGCTTTCGCTGACCATAGTCCGGACATCGTCGAGGCTGGAGACATCGGCGAGCAGATAGATCACTTCCGCGCCGTATCCTCGGAGCGCCTCCAGCTCGGCTTCCCGTTCAGCCGACAGAGCGGATCGGCCGGTGAGGATCAATCGTGCCTTGTACTGTTTCGCCAGAAACTCGGCGAAGATGAGGCCGAGCCCGCCGGCTCCTCCCGTAATGAGATAGACGCCTTTTTCCCTCAGATGCGAACCTTCCGAAGAAGGCGGCCCATCGGTCTCTTCGAAGTCGAAGGCTGTGAGCCTCCTTGTAAAGCGCTCCTGCGCCTCATAGCGCACCACACTCGCATCCTCGGTGCGTGCGCGAAGCTCCGCCCATACGGCGTCGACGATCTGGCCGTAGCCGCCCATCTCCTGCCGAATCTCGAGCGCCTTGCAGAGCAACCTGGGGTACTCCCCCTTCAGCGTCTTGACGAAAGCGCTCATGGCCTCGTTCTGCGGCTGTGCCTCGTCCGGCCGCGCTGCATAAAGATAAAGGAGCTGCACCTTTCCTTCGAGTTTCGCCTGAATGACGGACTGGCAGAGGAACAGGAAGGAGAAAACCCCTCTCTCCAATGCTTCTCCGCGGAGCTGCTCATCACGGAAATCCACGTGCTCAACCGGCCAGGCAAAGCAGATCTCGTCAATCGGGCACTTTCTTTCCGCCAGCGATTCGAAGAGCAGCGTAAAGTCATCCCTGCTCTGTGGATTGATCTCGTAAGAGAGAGCGTCCAGTTCGCGGAACGAAGCAGCCGGCTGCACCAGGATGATTTGTGCGGTCGTCGCCCCTGCTTCCGTCAGCCGGACCTGATAGAGATCGCGCAGTGTTTCCTGGGTATCGAACAGCAGAATCGATTGCGGTGCATTCCGGCTCGGACTACCAGCAGTCAGAGGCGCCTTCCCCCATTCGTACGAATAGTAGACCTTTGCATCGCCCGCCTCCGCCGCATCCCTGTCGGACTTTTTGTTGACATCACCCAGAGGCACGCCGGTCGATTCGCGAATTCTTGCCAGGACTTTCCCGGTTTCGTCCAGGATCAGTACGTTAGATTTCAGAACGCGCGAGCCCTTCTTACCGCCCGCCTCCGTCGTATAGCTGTAACAGAGGGATTGCAATGGATGGAGGATCTCGACCTCGCCGATGGAATAGGGCACCAGCATCTCGCCGATGCTGGCGCCGAGGCGCGCGGCCATTCCGGCCTGCAGGGAACCATCGATCAGTGAGGGATGGAGAACCATGCTTTGCAGGTCGGGTTGACGGAACTCGGGGAGTTTCAGAATTCCGAGGACTTCCGTATCGCTCTGATAGATTTCCTGGAGGACCTGAAAGCTCGGACCGAGGCTGAGGCCGACAGATTTGAAGAGCGGATAGGCGCTCTTTCCATCGATGCCTTTCGCACATCGTGCGCGAATGGCATCCAAATCGACGAACTCCGGATCCGCGGAGGATTCCGGCCTGTTCGTGTAGAGAAGTCTTCCCTGTGAGTGTAGCAGCCTGACGCCCTCGGCCGACTCGCTGAACACTTCGAACTGTACGGCGTCTCCGCTCGGCTTCAGCTCGATGAACACCTCTTTGGGGATCGAGTTCTCAACCACAATCGGACTCACCCAAAGAATGTTTTGAATACGTCGCACCGGCCTACCAGCCGCGATTTCTCCGGCGACCCGCGCCAGCTCGAGATACGCCACGCCGGGTAGCGTGGGGATGTCCGACACAAGATGGTCGTAAATGAAGAAGTCGCGATCGTGGAATGTCTTCTTGAAGAGCTGCCGCTCAAAGGTGGACTCGTTCGTGTCGACCATCGGGTGCGTGCCCGCCACCGGCTGCAATGCGCGGCGCACCGCCGACGGATCGCCGATCCAGTGTCGCTTGCCGGCAAAGGGGTAGGTGGGCAACGAGATTCTCTTTTCGGTGCCTTTGGATTGAAACCCCTGCCAGTCCGTGAGCAGTCCTTCAGCCCACAATGCGGCAATCTTGTGAGGATCCCGGCCGGCCGACAGCATCCGAACGAACTCCTGTCTCTCACTTCGGTTCAGTAACCGCGTGACACTCTCCGCGAGCTTCACATGGCCGGCCACAATGCCGTCGCCCCTCTGCTGGTCGATGACCAGTGTCAGCTTCTCGATCAATTCTTCCTGGGTTTTGGCGATGATTGCCAGACGTTGCTCGAACGACTTCCGCCCCTGTTGCAGGGTATAGGCTGCGTCCCTCAAGTCGACGCGGTTCTGTCGAAGGAATTGCGCCAGCCGAACAGCGGCGTCGCGCAGCTGATCCTCATTCCTGGCTGAGAGAGGGAAGATCAAGTCCGACGGCATGGCCGGTTCTTCTGTCGCTTGTCCGGCGGGCTCATAACTCTCCAGGATGATGTGCGCGTTCGCTCCCCCGGCGCCAAACGAGCTGATTCCCGCGCGTAGGGGAAGCCGCACCCCATCCACTTCCTTCGCTTTCCACTCCTCCAGCTTCTGTACGACATAGAAAGGCGAATGCTCGAAATCGATGTGCTCGTTCGGCTCGGAGGAATGAAGGGAAGGCACGAGCTGCCGATGGGTCATCTGCAAGAGGACCTTAGAGACGGCGACCACTCCCGCCGCCGCTTCCAGATGGCCGATGTTGCTCTTGATCGAGCCGATGGCGCAGGTTTGATTCTCGACCTTGTCCCCGCTGAACGCGCTATTCAAACCCGAGATCTCGATCGGGTCACCCAGTTCGGTGCCTGTACCGTGCGCCTCGATATACCCGATGCTTCCCGCCGCGACATTCGCTTTGAGCAGCGCCGACTGGATCACGTTGCTTTGCGCCGACGGATTGGGAACGAAATATCCACTCGTACGGCCGCCATGGTTGACCACGGCGCCCTTGATCACGCCATAGATGTGGTCGCGGTCCAGCTCCGCATGATCCAAAGGTTTGAGAAGGAGCGCACCGATGCCCTCACCTGCTACATACCCGTTCGCACCCTTCCCAAAGGTGCGGCAGACACCGTCAGGCGAGAGCGCGCCGCCGATCTTATTGATATCCAGTTTGGCCGGATGCAGGTCGAGGTTTACGCCGCCGACGATGGCGGCGGAACATTCGCCGGCCTGGATAGCCTCGCACGCCAGATAGAGGGCCGTCAGGCTCGACGAGCATGCCGTGTCGACCGTCAGGCTGGGGCCGGACAGATTCATCCAGTAGGAGACGCGGTTGGCGATGCTCCACAGAAATGAGTTCGGAGCGACCTCATTGCCGGCGCGCTGTTCATCGACGCCGACGACCTGGTACATCGCCCATACGGCCCCGACGAATACACCGATCGTACGCGACGTATCCTCCCGCGCCAGGATCTCGGGAAAGTAGCCGGCGTCCTCGATTGCTTCCCACGCCACCTCGAGAAACAGGCGCTCTTGCGGATCCAGCATTTCCGCTTCTCTGGGAGAAATGTTGAAGAAGAGAGAGTCGAACTTATCGACGCCGTCGATGAAACCGCCGCGATACCTCTCGTTGCTTCCATGCTGCAGCCGGCGTTCATGGCGCTCGGCGGGAATCTCTTCAATGCAGTCTCTGCCGCCGGCCAGATTCTCCCACAGCTCCCTCACATTGCCCGCTTTGGGATAACGGCCCGCCATTCCGACAATGGCAACGTTGTGCGCGCGGCGCGGTCTCGCATTCATGGGAGTCGGTGCGGATGGAGTTTCGGCGGGTACGCTGTCAACCACGACGGCCTCGCCTGGCGACGAAACCTCCGCCGGCTCCGGTGAAACTGGCGATGGGCCGGCAACGGAAGAAGGCGCGGCGTCTGTTCCGGCGGCGATCCCTCCTGAAACGTGATGATATTTCTCTAATCTGAACTTCGCGTAGACGCTGCCCAGCGGCTGTGGTACGCTGCTCTCGATCACGATTTCAGGAATGTTCGTCTTCTTCCCGAATGCATCGACAAGCCGGTCAATCACGTTGTCGATTTGCTCACGCTTCAAGCCGACAGGGATGGCCAGACGGACAAGATCATTGATCGGGGTACGTTTCTGCATTCCCACACTGTGTGCGCCCGCGCGAATCCCGGTGTTCAAATACAACCAGGCCAGGAATGACGCGACCGGATTCCCGAGAGCCCTGAATTCTGGAATCTGCTTGACGTCGATCAGAATGCAGTGCCCACCGGCGGGTTGCGCGACCGGAACGCCACGCTCGGCCAAGGCCTGCCAGATGAGGCGCACACCCTCCATCCTGCGCAACACCTTGGCTTCGATGTGCTTTCGCTTCTGTAGAGAAAGAGCGATCAGTTTCGCATCGATCAGATCGAGCCCGGCTCCTTCTTCAAGAACGACCTCCTGAAGTCTCTGGAACAGCTTGATGTCATTGATGGCGACGATTCCGCCCTTGTTGACGCAGAAATCCTTCGTCAGGCTTCCGATGACCGCGTCAGCGCAGGAGAAGATCTCCCGCACGACCGCCCAAATGCTCTTGCCCCCGCATTCCTTTCCCTGTTCGATCAGGAACTGCGCATTCTCCATCACCCGCGTGCCGTCGATCACGAGTGGGATGGAATGTGCGGCGAGCAGCGCTCTGACGTCGCGCAGATGCTGCAAGGAGACCGGTTGGCCGCCTGAAGCATTGTTACCTACATCGATGCAGACACAGGCAATTGCGGCTGGATCCTGCGCCACCAGCGCCTGTAGCGCATCGAGATCCATGTTGCCTTTGTACGGCTCTCGCGCATTCAACTGGAAGACCGCGGGATGAGGCAGCTCCCTCGGCGTGAAGCCTTTGTCGATCTGATGGAAGATCGTGCTGGGAAACAGCAGATTCTGCGGTACGACGCCTTTCTTCGGCCAGGTCTTGAAAAAGATGCTCTCGGCCGCCTGCCCGGAGGTCGTAAGGACGAAATGCGGGAACGGAAAGACCGCCCTCAAGCTGTCGTCGACACTCGCCGGCTGCTGCAGTCGTGAATGCAGATGCTTCATTTGCGCCGCGATTGCAGGCATCTCCAGTTGCGCCCACGAGTCGGTCTTCAGATCGATCGCGACATGTTCGTGCGGAATATTGAGGGGATTGAAACCGAATTCCGCCAGAACGCTCGACCGATCATTCCCTTCGATCACCTGATCGGCACTTGCCAGCGCCGCTGCCACAGCCATTGACCGACGCGCCACCGGTTCTGCAATCACCGTCGCGACCTCGGGCGGAGCGGTATCTCCGAAGGTGTCGGTCTCCTCATCCGGCGTCTGCATCCTCTCCGGATCGGCAATCATCATGATGATGTCGAGGATATTGTCGGGATTGCCGCTGCCTATCGGGCGGCAGAGAAAGATAGGCATGGTCAGCGGGCGGAATTTGTTCTTGAACTGAAGATTGCTCTCGTCATTGAATATGTTCTGTTCACGCAGATTGTCCAGGAGCTTGTCGAGCTCGGGATCCGCGGTGGCGGAGGGTTCAATCTTGACACCGTAGGTCCCGCCCAGGCTCAGCACATCGCGGCCTTCCGCGGCGAGAATGGCCACGATTTGTACAATCGCGAGATCCAGCCCTCCCATCGGCATCTCCGGAGGATAGAATTCCAGATCCATCAAGTAGCCGTTGATTTCGGGCGACATTTCATCGACGAGGATGACGTTCTGGAGGACCTCGTCGAGATACGTGAGGAACAGCCGCTGCTCCGCGGGCAGCGTGCCGGCGAGAATTTCGCCTTTCACTTCGTGCACCAGCGGGTTGACCATCGTCTTCCCTTCGCACCATCGATCGATGACGCGGGCGATGTCCTGGTCCGTGTCGGGCCTGGTGCCGCTCCGGTACTCTTCCGTTCTGGCCACGCCGGCTTTCTGGAACTTGGATACCTGATATCGCAGGCGGCGCATCGCGCCGCCCTCGAGGGAGAATTCCTTGAGGTTCACGATGCGCTGCATTACGCCGAACGGCGTGGCTGAGAACGAACGTCCGGCGATCGGCGGAATCTCTCCGTCGCTGAAGAAATTGAGTTGAAGGCCGTTTGCATCACAATAGCCGGACATTTCCTCGCGAAGCGTGGGCAGATAGTCCTGCGCCCCGCTATAGCCGTACACCAGGATGATGTCCTTGCTTCGCCCGTAGTTGAAATAGCCGCGCCTCGAGCCGCCGATGAATAGATTCGGCGCAATCTTTCTCGTCCCGCGCGACGCGGTTCCTTCGTACTTATAGCGGTCGTAAAGCTCCCGGACGAGCGGCCCGATCTTGGGATGCGTCCGGGCTTTGCTCTCCAGGATGCGGAGGGGCTTTTGCTCCACGGACGTGCGCGCCTTCACCGGAGCCACCTTGACTATTTCCATCGGCGCAACCAGTTCCAGTTGCCGGCCGCCGCCCAAAGCGGGCGAAACCGCACCCTCCAGTTCCGCGGCAAACTTCGCATTGATCGTCTGGGCGTGTTTCGTGACGAAGTAGTTCGCCAATTCGCTGATGCGGAAGTGCTCGAAAAGAAGGCTCTTGGGCAACGTACCGAAGTCCGCCTCCAGCCTTCTGACGATCTTCAACACATAGAATGAATCGATCCCCAGCTCACCAAATGCCGTCGACGAGTCGAAATCTGAGCTCAAAGAATCGCAAACCTCGGCAATGAGAGATTTGAGATAGGACTCGGTCAAATCTCGGTGCAGTTCCTGTTGCGTCATTGTAGCGCTCTTGACGTGCAGATATCAGCGAATGAAATCAGGCGGCAAAATCGGTTACCGAACAGGAAACGACCAACGTGATGGGCCCTTATTCGGCCGCGGCACGGGTGGAGGCATCGCTGGACAGTGAAGACGTTGTCGGACCGAATGCCAGGTACTTCCTGCGGAGCTCCGGGTCGAGTCCCTCCCGCCGCTCCACCTGATCGACGAACCAGCGGGTCACCTTGTTGTCCGACTTGTAGCCGTTGTCGTAGTCACGGGTCTCGATATACCCGTTAAAGATCAGTCCCAGAGGAAGTGCGCTGCCGAAGTGATGGGTGACGTGGTGAGCGGTTCCGAGGACCGTTACTTTGGCGAAGGGAAATACGCCCGGGATGTATTGATGAACGACCATGTCGAACAGAATCGAATAGCCCCACAGGATTTGCATGACCACGACGCTATTCAGGAAATCGAGCCAGGTCAGTCCCCGATCGACGTTTTCAAAGAATCCCGTTCCGCCGGCGGATCCGATCAATGCCGACGGGATGGCATCATGGTGATGACCATGAAAAACGGTGAAAAAGAACCGCGACCTGTGAGCGATCGTATGATTCTGATATACCAGGTTGAAGCCGATTTTTGGCGGCGATTCGATGATCTTGCGCTTCTTCAGAGGGCGGGCCACCCCCGACCAGACCACATAGCCGGCTACGAGCAACACCTCGCGCAAGTTTGACGGCTTGGTCAGCATGTAGAACAAAACGCAGGGCGCAACCACCGATAGATGCGCCAGCATGCCGGTGATGAACGCATGGAGGATATGCTGGTGCATCGGCAAAACTTCGATCATCTTTTTCTGCGCCGAGTCCTCAAGTACTTCGCGAACGACCGAAGCACGGAGCAGATGGGCGATCAGAATCGTCACCCGAAACAACGTGATGAGCAGGAACGCGGTCCACACCACCCACCACCACGGAAAACGATTGAGCCACTTCGTGCCGGCAAGCGCGGGACGCAGGAAGCGTTCGCCGGTCAGCGCGAGCAAAAATACGCCGGTGATGGGGATTATGGCATGACGGGCCATCCACCAGTTGCGCACCAGCATGACCGGATAGCGCGTCAGCCCCTCGAGAACATCGTGAAAGAAGCGCACCTCGAATTTCGCGCCGTGCTTGATCAGGAAGAACGCCACCATGTACAAGAGAGCGGCAACCAGCAACAGTTGTTCACTTCGGCTCGGAAGTGCGGGCGCGATCAGCGTGCCGGCGAGCACCAGCCCCAACAAGTAGAGCGGGAAATCTTCCGCGCGGTACTGCATCATGAATGAACGGCGCGGAGCTGTCCTACCCATAGATTCCTCCCGAGGGATTCGCCTCGGCAAGCGTGGCGATACGTCAGGCGGCTTTTCGCTGCTGAATCTGTTGCACCATCCGCGTCAACACATTTCCAGGACCCAGTTCACTGAATGTCGTGACGCCCTGACTGATGAGAAAGCTGATGCTCTGCGCCCATTGGACGGAATGCGTGATCTGATTCACCAGCAGCGATTTGACCGACTCCGAACTGTCGTCGGCAGGGTACGGCTGGGCGGTCACGTTGGCGACGACAGGCGTTTTCGGCGGAGCAAACGACATCGGTGCGAGAAAATCACCGAACACGTTCGCGGCATCCGCCATATATCGCGAATGGAAGGCGGCGCTGACCTGCAGCGGGATATACATCTGGGCGCCTGCCTTCTCGAAGAACGAACCGGCGCGCCTGATGTCGTCGACCGGGCCCGATACCACCGTTTGCGACGGTGTATTGAAATTGGCGATGTCAAGACTCTGCAGTCCGCTCTCGGCTACGACCTTGGCAATCGCGCCGGCACTCAGGCCGATCACCGCGCCCATGCCGCCATTCTTTGCCTGCGACATCAACTCCCCCCGCTTCTTCACCAGTCGGAGCCCAGTCAGAAAATCGAACACGCCCGCCGCGAGCAGCGCGTTGTATTCGCCCAGACTGTGGCCCGCCAGGTACGCGGGCCGGGCACCCTCGCCGGCCGCCTTGTAGTAGTGCAGCGCATTGACCACGTAGAGACTGGGCTGAGTGAATTGTGTCTGTCTCAGACGGTTATCCGCGTCCTCCAGACACAGCGCCCGCATTGAATAGCCGAGAATGGCGTCGACATCCTTCTCAACCGCGGCATATTCAGGCACTTCATCGAACAAACCTTGACCCATCCCACGTTTCTGTGAACCTTGACCGGGAAATACAAAGGCGATCATCTAACTCTCCTGTTGCGCGTGTTCTGAAACCCGGAGGAAGTCGAGAACAAATGGTTTGTCAGCCAACATAGGAATTGCCTGCCGAGCGATAAGACTCGCAGGCTGAGCGCCGACTCGCTCGGCGCAGACCGCGACCAGGTATTCCGGCCTCGGCCGGAACTGCCAGAACTGCCAGCGTGCCGCATCGTCGGCCAGGTCGGCATCGATGGCGATCTCGACGGCATGATCATCCGGGTAGTGAAAGCTGAACTTGTCGAGGGGCAGGGATAAACCCATGCCCCGCGCCTTGATGTACGATTCCTTGAACGTCCAGTACTCAAAAAATCGATCCTGCTGCTGAAGCGGCGGCGCGGCAGTAAGCACCGCAACTTCCTGTGGCGCGAAATAGTGAGCCGCGATATCGATCGACGCTGGCCGGTCGCGGACGTTCTCGACATCCAACCCTAACGCGCGCCGACTGGTCACGCCGAGAACAATCAGACTGTGCGTGTGCGAAATATTGAACGATAGGTGGCGCGCAGTATCGTTCGCGATCGCCGGCCGCCCATAGGCATTCGTGGAAAACATCCATTCCTCGGGCGCGATGGGCGCGTAGCGCGACAATACCGTCCGCACCAATGCCCGCGTAACCAGGTAACGACACCGGTCGCGCGCGAAGTAGAAGCGTGGTTCCTGTTCCCTTTCCGCGTCATCGAGCAGATGACGATAGACGGCATGCAGGCGCTCGTCGCTGATTTCATCGTAAAAAGCGAGCCATACATGAATCTCGGCTGGCGTGAGCGGGATGATCCCGCTCTCCGCCTGGCTGCGCCGGTCCGCGGCACTACCACTCATGGATACTCATCAGGCCCTTCGAGGTGATCCAGGTCTCGCTGGGGTAGCCGAATGCATTGTTGATGTACGTTACGCCGTCGATCTTCACGCGACGGTTCACATGGCTATGTCCGTAGACGTGAATGTTTGCGTTTAGCCTTCGCAACTGGCGGTCCAGTCTCGCCGAGCCCAGGATTGGATAGAGGAGCTTGCCCGAGCGCGGGATGCCCGCCGGCATCAGATCAATGCGTGGCAAAAAGTGCGAGTACGTGATGACGGTGTCGCCCAGAACGCTGACGTGTTTGTCATTCAACGCCGCAAAGTGCACGGCGACGTCTTTGTCGGTGTATCCGCTCGGCCAACGGCATGCGCGGTAGTCCATCCAGATCGACCTCAATTCGTCGCTCGGCTCGCCGAAGGAATAGTCATACCAGGCCAGCAGTGGAATGATCGACAGACCCCGCTCGCGAAACGCTTGCATCGACGCGCCGCTCGATTCGACCAACGCGCAGACATCGTCGAACTTTTGCAGTGAATTCTTTTTACGGTCTTCGGGGATAACCCACAGGTCATGGTTTCCGGGAACGAAGAGCACTTTCTGAAAACGCCTCGCGAGCGTGTTGAGGCACCATTCCAGCCGTCGCGGGGCGTGGGTCACGTCGCCGGCTAGAATGAGCACATCGTTCTGATATTCAACGGCGGACAGGCCTTCAATCCACTTGGAGTTCACGGCGTAGTCGATGTGGATGTCCGAAAGGGCAAAGACTCGCATTGGGGCTAGTGTCCGCCCGACGCCGACACGGCGGCCAGATTCTTCTGATCCACGCCGAAAGGCGTCAGAATGGAATGGACCGTCGATTCGGTGGCTGCGGGTAGCCCGTACTTCAGAAAGGTGGCCAAGGTTCCTGAGGGACCGACGTCGATGTAGCGGTGAGTACCCTCTCGTTCCAGCCGCGCGGTGGTTTCGCGGAATCGAATCGGGTGACGGACGACGTTCCAGAAGTAGTCATCGGACAGGTCGGACAAGATTGTGGTCTTGTCACAGCAGGCCAGCGGCAACGTGCCGCGCTTACATGGAATCGACGTCATGAAAGAACCGAAGGCCGATTTCGCCTGATCGATCCACTGCGAATGAAACGGAAACGATACCGGAAGCCGTTGGTGGGCGACGTTGCGTTGTTTTAGGGCCGTTGCAATCTCGGCCAGCTCCGTTTGTCTTGCGGACACGACGAAGTTTGAAGAGAAATTGACGGCCGCCAGTTCGCTGCGGCCGCCGAGAAAGTCCTCTGCAAAGAGCCCCGGGTCGGCAAGGACGGCGATCATGCCTCCCGGCTCGCCACCTTCTTCGATCGCAATCGCCTGCCGGATCACGGCGGTCAATGCATCGCCGGCATCGATGAAACCTGCCACTGCCGCCGCGGCGAACGAGCCCATGCTGACGCCCAGGACCTTGACCGGCCGCACGCCGGCGTGAATCAACGACTGCGCGAGCGAGTATTCCACCATGAAAATTGCCGGATGCGTGAGCAGGGTGCGGTCGAATGGATCTCCCATGCGGTGAGCACCGGAGTAAAGGGTCTCGATTACCGACTGGCCTGATGACTGCCGTGCAATCTCGTCGAGCCGGGTCATCCAGTCCCGGAAAGTGTCGTTGCCATCGTACAGTGCCTTTCCCATGTGGAAGTACTGCGACCCCTGGCCTGAGAACATGAATACAGTCTCGGAGAATGACAGTCGACGCTCCTACGATTTTTCCCACGGAAATATACCGTGGTCGACGTACCGGGCAATGGCTTGCAGATTGTCGGTGTCGGAGAAAACTTCCCGATTGGCGGCGAGTGCCGGCGATCTCTGCGCTTCCAGGGGCACGTTGATGCGGCTCATGTAGATCTTGTAGCGTCGAATCGCGGTCTTTGACAGTCGCCGCAACCGTTGCAAATAACGACGCACCAGAACATCGCTCTGCGGCTCGACCGCGTCCACCAATCCCCATTCGCAGGCTTGCCTCGCCGAGATGGGCTGTGTCATCAGCGTTAGTAAATTCGCCTTTTGAAACCCGATGCGGCGGATGAGGAACGGCAGCACGCACGCAGGGTTCAGCCCGAACAGCAGCTCGGACAAACTGAACACCGCGGTCTCGTCGGCGAGAACGATATCGCTCGCTGCGACGAACCCCACGCCTCCCGCATTCACCTTGCCGCGCACATGCGAGATCGTCACGTACGGACCGGACGCAATGCGCAGCCACAAGTCATACAGCGGCCCCGGGCCCTCGTCCTCGGCCTGCTCCGTCTTCGATACGCGGGCGATGGCCTTGAAATCGGCGCCAAAGCAGAACACTTCCGGCGAGCCACTCAATACGACGACAGTTGCGGACTGCTCGCACACCGACAGCACATCATTGCACTCGGTGATGAGCTCGCTGTTGATCGTGTTGTTCGCGTCAGGCCGGTCGATCTGCAAGAAACAGATCGAATCCTGGAATTCCACCTTGATCGTCTCGTAGGCGGCAAGGGTCATGAGCTAATTCTGCCGCTGCCAGCACAGAGCCGTATTGATCCCGCCGAATCCCATGCTCAGCGTCAACGCATTCTCGATTTGATGCTCGACCGACTTGTCTTTGACCCAATTGAGCGTCGGCTCGATAGGATTCTCCAGATTGCGGGTTGGATGCAACCGCCCGGCCCGCATCTGCAGCAGTGTGGCAATCACTTCCACCGTACCAGCGGCGCTGAGACCGTGACCAATAAGTGACTTGGTCGCGTTTAAAAAAACTCCCGACAATCCGGAGGCCTGCAGTGCTTTCAGCTCGGTTTCGTCGCCGACGACCGAGGCCGTGCCGTGCGGATTCACATAGTCGATCTGCGCGGGCGCCCATCCGGCTGCATCGAGTGAGATCTGAATGGCCTGCATTTCTCCCTCGAGCGAGGGATTGGGATTGCGGTTGCCGTCCATGGCGATTCCCCAGCCGCGCAACGTTGCGTAAGGCTTCAGACCCCGGCTCTGACTCGACTCCAGCGACTCGATCACCACCGCTCCGCAGGACTCGCCGAAAATGAATCCGTCGTGGTCCCTGTCGAAGGGACGGCAAGCCAGCGCGGGCTCGTTCGCATAGCGATCCGACCCCATCGCCCCCAGCGCCCGCAATCCCCGGCACTCCCAATGCGACAGATCCATCAGCGCGCCCACCGCGATACAGACATCGACCTGTTTTGTGACGACCGCCTGCGCCGCCTGAACGATCGCCAGTTGACCGCTCGCCGATGCGCCGCCCACAGTGTAGGCCAGACCGCGTATTCCGAACTGCGCCGTACAAAAGCCACAGAGATCCGAATCCATGAACGACAGGGCGTACGTGGGCCGCAGAAACGCCGGAGAGTCGCGATAGGCCTCATGAACCTGGGTCAATTCGCGCTGCTGAATGTTCGAGCCGCCCACGATGAGGCCGATCCGGCGAGGATCGACGTCGTATAACCGCGCCTCGATCCACGCCTCCAGCAGTACGAACAGAGCCACCTGCACAGAAAGCGAGGCCGCGCGCAACGTCTGCCTGGTGATCGCTTGAGGGAAACCGATTTCCAGAATCTCCGCGCCGAGATACGCGGATTCGTTCTGGCGGCCCGGGCGCCGCATCACGCCGAAAGCGGTCTCGCCCGCAAGCAACGCGTTCATAAATGAAGCCTTCCCCTGACCAATGGCCGAGATGACGCCCAGCCCGGTCACGACCGCTTCAGGCTGCATGCGCTTTATTCAGGAACAGATCCGCCAGCTCCCCGATGTTCTTCGGCCCGAACAGCTCGACGCGCGACACCGACAAGCCCAGTGATTCCTGCACGACCATGGCGATCTCGGCGCGATCAACGGAATTGGCGCCCAAGTCGACCAGGCGGTCGGCAGCGACGAACTCGTGCGCGTCGAGGCCTGGCAGTATCTCTCGCGTATGCTGCGCGATGAGATTGAGTATTTCGATCTTCGTCATGATGCGTTCCCGTCTTCAGGCGCTTGCGGCGACCCCTACCGGGGAGCTGCTCGCGTCAAGGCGCCGATCCTCAACGATCCGTCCGTCGAACAGCGAGATCAGCCGCTCTGCCCGCTCGGCGAAGCGCGGATCGTGTGTGACCATGACGATGGCACTGCCTTGCCCATGCAGCCCGTCGAGCATCTGCATGATGAGCTGCGCGTTCTTCGAATCGAGGTTCCCCGTCGGTTCGTCCGCGAGCAGAACCTTCGGTTTCCCGACCAGAGCGCGGGCAATCGCGACGCGCTGTTGTTGACCGCCGGACAGCTGCGAGGGGAAGTGCTTCTGGCGCTCCGCCATATTCACCTGTTCCAGCGCCGTCAGGACAAGGTCATGGCGCTGTTTCTTATTGAGGTCGTCGCGATACGTCAACGGCAGTTCGACGTTCTCGAACGCGCTCATGTCGGGAATCAGGTTGAACGCCTGAAAAATGAACCCGATCTCCCGGTTCCGCACACGCGCCTGCTCTGAGGATTGCAGACCTGTTACCTCCTTGCCGTCGAGAAGATATTTTCCATCGGTGGCGGAATGCAGGAGTCCAATCACCGACAACAGCGTCGATTTCCCGCAGCCGGACGGACCGCTGATCGAAACATATTCGCCTTGATCGATGTCGATCTGAATGTCGTCTAGCGCCGCTGTCTCCAATTCCTCGGTGTAAAAGACCTTCTTGATGCCTTGCAGACTGATGAGAGGCTGAGTAGTCATTCGTGGTCTCCTTGACCGTGCAGTTGAAAAATCGGTTATTCGTAACGCAACGCGTCGCCCGGTTCCATGGCCACCGCGCTACGGCTGGGCAGATACGAGGCGAAAAAGATGACGCCGGCGATGAGAAGGACGACCCCAAACGTGCCGAGGAGCACGTGGTCGAGAATATTGTCGATCGCGCGGCTGAGAAGGGGCATCACCATGACCCCCAGCGCGACCCCGACAATCGCCACGCACAAATACACCGCCCCCTGGCGGGTGAACCTCGAAGTGGCCCGCCACGGCGAGGCACCCAGCGCACGGCGGATGCCCACTTCCTGCGTACGTTGCGCGACCGAGCGGCTGATCAGCCCGAACAGACCGGATGCCGCCAGCAATGCCGTAATGAGCGCCACGGCGGTGACGGCCGGTACCAGGGCTGACGTCGCGATATTCAGCGACGCTACGTAGTCGTCGACCGTTTGCAGGTTCTGCAATGGCAAATCCCGATCGACCGCAAAGGCAGCGGCTCGTATCGCGCTCCGGCTGTCGCTGGTGGTGCTCGGCGGTCTGACCAACAGCCGGAAGCCCGACGGCAGCGCCTGGCGCAACGGCTGATAAATGATCCCGACGTCGGAGCTGTAAGGCCCGGCCGAAACGGCGGAGACAACTCCTACGACGGCGAGCCAGGGGCCATTCTCCGTCGGGTTCAATTGAACACGTTTGCCCAGCGCATTTTGATCGGGCCAATAACGCGCCGCCAGTTTCTCATCGACGACGGCCACGTTGAGGGAGGTGCTGTTGTCGGTACTTTCGAACAAACGGCCTGAACGGGCGTTCAGCCCAAGCATCGAGAAATAGCCTTCCGACACGATCGTGGCCGGCAACTTGAACGCACCCTTGTTGGTCGTGCCTTGCTGCGTCTCGATGGCAGCGGGCACGCTGCCTGGTTCCGTCGGCACCTCCGTGGTAAAGGCCACTGCGGCACCCGGGACCCTGCTC
>Ga0247694_1000185_pt1 | contig 18005 bp, 16 predicted proteins | sample CNK35_metaG_FD_182736 | JGI IMG/M metagenome (GOLD analysis project Ga0247694, IMG submission 182736) | Soil microbial communities from Purdue University Martell Research Forest, Indiana, United States - CNK35 | ecosystem: Environmental > Terrestrial > Soil > Temperate forest > Bulk soil...
CCCCGGCAAAATGGTTGCGTAGCGCACCGTCGCCAGGGCACCCGCGACAGCCCTCAGTCTACCTCACCGCCCGTCCCCGCAAGTACGTTTGTATTGGACGAACGGCGGCGCCCTTTCGTCATTACAAGTGGAGTCCGGCAAACACCGTACCGTGGCCCGAAAAAACCAAAGCGTCCCGGCCGGAGGGAACGGCTCGGGACGCTTTTTTTTGCTCGTCCAGGAAAACCTGTTACTTCAAGCCCGTCGCGCTATTTCAGCAGGCTCATGTTGTGCATGCCCGCGGCGAGCGAAAAGCCCGCTCCCGCCGCCTGCGGCAGCCACCACATTTTCCGGACCCACGGCCGCCGGTTCGTCATCATTTTGTGCCCAACGAAATCCATCACTGCGGGATTCACCTGAGTCGCAACATACAGCGCGCCGGAATGAGCAAACGGGCGCAACAGTGGATTCGACTCCGTGCCATATCCACCCGCAATCGCCCGCCGCGTCGAGTACGCGTCAAACGCCGCCGCACTGTGTCCCGCAGCCGACAATCCGATCCACGCAATTCTTTGCTTCGGCGCTTCATACCGCGGGCCGCGAATCGCCGCTTTCGGCGGCGTGGCCGGCTGGATAGCTGCGCCAGGCAAGAAAGGCTCTGCGCCTAGCGACGACGACTCGCCCGTCGCCGGCAACGCATCATCGGCCGCAACTTTCGGCGTCGGTGCAACTGGCAACGCGCTCGACGGGGCCGCGTCCTCATTCACAATCTCTGTTTTTACGGGGGTAGTTGCTGAAGCGGCAGAAGCGCCGGGGACGCTTTGCGGAAGGCCAAACACCAGTAGGGCTGCGGCAAGAAACATCGGGACCACCTCAGTTGTCGCAAGCTCCTCGAATCACACCGCCCGCGACTCACTCAGTATGCTGTCCGATGGTACAGGCTTGCACTGGCCTGTCGGTCACATTTTGAACAGTACGCAAGTTTTGCCGATCCTCCTAGTACTTCGTGTTCTTTTTGGAAATTCGATTCTGGTACTTTTTTTGCTGCTATAATCTCCCTCCAAGCGAGCCTTTCTGCCACTGGAATTGGGCGGCAAAGGGCACCGCAACCCAGAATGGCGCTCGACTCGTCGGCCAAACGCGCACCCATCCCCAAGCGGGGCCCCCAAGCTCCGCGCTTCATCGCCATCGAAGGCCCGCTTCGCGTCGGCAAATCCACCCTGGCTCGCATCCTTGCCGAACGCCTCCACGCCCGCCGTGCCTACGACTGCGAAGACAACCCGTTTCTCACCGATTTTTACAACGAAAAATCCGGCTCGGCCCTTCGCGCGCAAATGTACTTTTTGCTGGAACGCCAAAAGCGCCTCCGCGAAGCGCTCGCCGCCGATTCTCCCGCGCCGCTCCTTTCCGATTTCCTGATGGAAAAAGACCGCATCTTCGCCAACCTCAATCTCGACGACGAAGAGCTGAAACTCTACGAACGCTATTACGACTTGCTCGCCCGCGATATTCCCGCGCCGGATCTGGTCATTTATCTCCAAGCCAAGCCGGAAACGCTCCGCGCACGCATCGCAAAGAAAGCCGCTCACGGCGAATCGCACATTTCGCCCGATTACATCGAAGAAGTCGCTCGCGCCTACGAACACTTTTTCTTCCGCTACGAAGCTTCGGACTTACTCGTCATAAACACCTCCGACATCGACTTCGTCGAACGCAGCGAAGACCTCCAGCAACTCCTCCGCCGCCTCCAGGAACCCGTCAAAGGCACCCAATACTTCCTGCCTCTGGGCGCCGCCGAATAGTGGTATCGTCGCACTAGACTTGGCGTCGCCCCGCCTTGCAATTCACCTCTACGATGGAGAGATCGCTATGGAGCACACGCCTCGCCGCTGGTCTGTTTTCGTTCTGTCTCTTGTGGTCGCCTCTTGCCTGGTAATCACGCTTTCAATCGCTGAACTTCGCGCGAAAAGCGCCAAAGGGTCCCCGCTCCCTGCGCAATCTTCCGTTCAATCCCGACTCATCGGCAGTTGGCGGCTCGTCTCGCGGGAAACACACAAGTCGAACGGCGAACTCCTGGCCGATCCCAATCTCGCCGCGACGCCCGCAGGCTTTCTCGTCTATGACGCGTCGGGCCACGTCGCTGTGCAGCTCTCTCGCAAGGGCCGCACTGTCGAAATGCTCGGCGATGACTGCAAGATCGCCGCTGCCACCAAGTCCACGCCGAACACTGCGCAAACCATCCTGGGTTACGACGCCTACTTCGGCACCGTAACCATGCATGAGCAGGAAGGCTACGTTACACACCATCTCGAAAGTGCACTCTTCCCGGGCGACATCGGCCACGACATCAACCGCAATTTCAAACTTTCCGGCGATCGCCTGACACTCTCTTTCGATACCACCACGCAGGATGGCGCAACCATCACGCGGTCCTTGGTCTGGGAACGCGTGAAATAGCGTTCGAGGTACAAGCCGCGTGACCTAACCTTTACCATTGGGCATCCAACCGTCATGTCAACTACTTCTCCCGACTGGGGCAAAACTCCCTGGCATATCTCGTTCCACGGAAAGCTCTCCCGGCTTCCCGGCCACGTAGACATCGCCATCATCGGCGGCGGCTTCACCGGACTAGCTGCCGCAGCCATTGCAAAGCGCCTCGCGCCCAAAAAATCCGTCCTCCTTCTCGAAGCAAAAAGAGTCGGCAACGGCGCCAGCGGCCGCACCGGCGGCATGGTCCTCGGCGAAACCGCCGCCGGCAATTTGCCCGGCCTCGGAGACGTTCTCAAAGGCTATCGAAAAATTCTTCGTGAACTCGGCGTCAGTGCCAATTTGAAACTTCCCGGTGTCTGGGAAATTGCCCGCAGTTCTCACTCGATGGACGGCAAGAGAATAAAACCTCTTCAAAATTCGCCAATCGATTGGAACGATTCCGGCCGCGTCCGCATCGTTAAGAAAGTCCCTGGCGGCGCAGTCGATCCAGGCAAAATCATCGACGGCCTCGCTCGCGCCGCCGTCCGTGCCGGTGCCGTCATTGCAGAAGGCGCCGAGGTTACACGCATCGACACGACTAATCCCATTCGAATCCACGTCTCGTTGCGTCGCAAACGCACTAAAATCGTCGCAGCGACCCGCGTCTTGCTCGCCACCAATGCCGGCGGCCTGAATCTCGCCGGAAAAATCTTCACCACCGCGCCCGAACCAAAACTCACCTTCGCTCTCGCCACTGCCCCGCTGACAACAAATCAAATCGCCGCGCTCGGCTTGGCTTCCGGCCGCCCGTTCTACACCGTAGATTTACCCTATCTGTGGGGAAGATTATTTGAAACCGGATCATTTCCAAGGAAGCCGAAATCCAAAAATCGCGCCATCATCTTCGGCAGCGGCTTGGTCCCCGCCTTCGGGGAGTCCCTCCCGAGGCGCAGCGCAAAACAATTATGGAGCGGCCTGGAAAAGGAAAATGTCGTGGGCAGCTCGTCCTCGCAAAGATTGGAAACGCTCGAACAGCGCGTGCGCGCCCTTCATCCTGCGCTAAAGAAAATCCGAATCACTCATCGCTGGGGCGGCCCCATCCTTCTTACAAAAAACTTCGTACCCATCCTCCGCACCCACCCTAAAACCAAGAACCTCATTTTCCTCGGCGCTTATTCCGGCCACGGCGTAGCCCTCTCCGTCTACCTCGCCAAATGCGCTGCCCAAGCCCTCTTTACCAATCGCAAACTTCCGAGCTGGAACTAATAGCCGCCAAAATGTAGATTCTCTCTTCGAAATCTGGCGTCGCGTACTTTCGTTTTGTGTAGTTTGGGGGCTTTTAGCCCGGGACCTTTTACGCGTCGTCGCAAACTGGAATTTCCTCCCTCGCCGTTTTGTGTCATCATGTTTCGATGGGAAACAAAAACGCACGGAAACGCGAAGTCCGGAAACCCAAGAAGCAGGCTCCAAAGCTGCCCCCGCCTCGCCGCGACACAGGCCAGGCCGTAACCAACGCCATTAAGCCACCCACAACCGCCTGAGCGGCGCTTCACGCCCCTTCTGTCTCGATTATTGACTTATGTACTTTTGTGTAGGCTCTATCGTGGCTTGCACGACGCTCTTCCCCTGCCTCGCGGCGTCCCAACACGTTCCTCGGCCTCTTTGCAAAATCCCGCTAACTCCTTTCGATTCTGCAGGTACAACACATCAGACTTTACGTGGCTCTGTTGACATCGTTGGAGACGAAGGCGATGCCTCAAGCGGTAGAGGTTTTAGGTGAGTCCGAGAAGGAGGGCTTGTCGGACTGGCATGACCAGGCGCAGGTGATTGGCTTCGGAATCGAACTCGGCATCAGCACCAAGCGCGAGACCCGCGCTCTTCGCCCCCGGAAGCGTTTTCGGGACGAGGGCTCCCGCCTGACTGAACTAGGCGAGCGGCCTCTCTCCGTCGTATATTGGCCCCGCCAAATCCAAGGAGGCTCCCATGAGTCTGTGGTCTCGCCGTAAATTCTTTCTCACTTCCCTCGCCGGAACCGCCGTTGCCGGAACGCCAAGACTTTTCGGTGCGGCTCCCGCTTCGCTCGGAGTCTCGCTCCCTTCGGCGCAAGGCAAGCGCCCCATCCTCATCTCCAGCGCGAACGGCGTGAACGCCCTGCAAAAAGGCATGGACATTTTGAAATCCGGCGGCGACACGCTCGATGCCGTCGTCGCTGCCGTCACCCTCGTCGAAGACGACCCCAACGACGACTCCGTCGGCTACGGCGGATTGCCAAACGAGGAAGGCGAAGTCGAACTCGACGCCAGTTGCATGCACGGCCCCACGCATCGCGCCGGCTCCGTCGCCGGAGTGCGTCGCATCAAGAATGTCGCTAAACTTGCCAAGACCGTTCTGGAGCGCACGAATCACGTCATGCTCGTCGGCGATGGCGCGCGCCGCTTCGCCGTCGCGGAAGGTTTTGAGGAGCAAAATCTTCTCACCGAACATTCGCGTAAAATCTGGCTCGCGTGGAAAGCGTCGACTTCCTTTAACTGGCGCCCCGGCGTGGACAGCCCCGAATGGAAACCGACCGCCGCCCTCCGCGAACATATTGCGCCGATGTTCGGCGATTCGCCCGCGGAACAAGCCCTTCTTACGCGCGCCGTCAACGTCATTGTCGATCCACCTACCGGCACCATTCCCTGCATGGCCGTAGACGCAAAAGGCGATGTCTCCGCCGTAACCACAACCTCCGGCCTCTCGTGGAAAATTCCCGGGCGCGTGGGCGACTCGCCAATTATCGGTGCGGGATGCTGCGTGGACAACGAAGTAGGCGCGGCTGGTTCAACTGGAAAAGGCGAAGAGAACATAAAAATTTCCGGCGGCCACACCATCATCGAAATGATGCGCCAGGGAAAATCGCCGAAAGACGCGTGCCTTGAAGCCTGCGCCCGCATCGCCCGCCACTACAAGAACGACAAGAAAAAGCTCGGCACCTTCCACATCTATTTTTACGCGCTCAACAAAGACGGCGTTCACGGCGCCGCTTCCCTCTGGCGCAACGGCTACGAACCCAAAAAACAAGCCATGTACGCCGTCCACGACGGCACCGAATCCAAACTCACCGAATGTGCCTCCTACTTCGACGAACTCGGAGGTGACCAATAGCGAGGTCCAGGTTGCGTAGGGGCACGATATATCGTGCCCTCCGGATGTAGTGGCCGATCTTTAGATCGGCGCTTTTGGAGGTTACTCGACAACCAGCCGCAAAAACTTCTTCTTTCCCGCGCGAATCAAAAACTCCGTCGGCCTAGAAAGATCAAGCTCCTTGCGAAAATCTTCGACGGGCGTTTCATTGATTTCCACGCCCTTCTGCTTGATGAGCCGCTCCGCTTCGCTCTTTGACGGCGCAAGTCCAAGCTCAACCAGCAGCGCGATCAGTTTCTTAGCCGGGCCGCGCGGAATCTTCTGCACGGGAACTTCCGTAGGTGCTTCGCGGTCGCGGAAAACGCGCTGGAAATTCTCCGCTGCTTTTTTCCCTGCGTCAGCGCCGTGGAAACCTGAGACAACTTCCTGCCCCAGCCGCATCTTCGCATCCATCGGATGCAGCTTGCCGGAAGAAACTTCGTTCTTCAGCGCCGCGATTTCTTCCGGCGTGCGGTCCGTAACGAGTTCGTAGTAGCTCCACATGAGATCGTCGGGAATCGACATCATCTTCCCGAAAATCTCCGCCGGGGCTTCCGTGATGCCGACGTAGTTGCCAAGGCTCTTGGACATTTTCTTGGAGCCGTCGAGCCCGACGAGAATCGGCATCGTGACGCAGACCTGGCCCTCGAGGCCGTACTCGCGCTGGATGTCGCGATGCACGAGCAAATTGAATTTCTGCTCGGTCGCACCCAGCTCCACGTCGGACTTCAGCGATACCGCGTCGTAGGCGGTAAGCAACGGGTAAAGAAGTTCGTGCACGGAAATGGGCTGATTGTTTTCCAGACGCGAGCGAAAATCTTCGCGCTCCAGCATCCGCGCCAGACGGTAGTGAGCGCAAAGCTTCACAACTTCCGTGCTGGAAAGTTTGTCGAGCCATTCGCTGTTGTAGCGGACTTCGGTTTTGTCCTTGTCAAGAATCTTGAAAACCTGGTCCAGATAAGTTTTCGCGTTGGCGTCCACTTCTTTCCGCGAAAGCGGAGGGCGCGTTTCGGAGCGGCCCGTGGGATCACCGATCATCGCCGAGAAATCGCCAATGAGGAAGACGGCGGTGTGGCCCATGTCCTGAAAATGTTTCAGCTTGCGCAGCACCACGGTGTGGCCAAGATGAATGTCCGGCGCGGTCGGATCGACGCCGAGATAGACGCGGAGGGGCACACCGGTCTTGAACGATTTTTCGAGCCGCGCCTTGAGTTCGTCTTCGCGAATAATTTCCGCGACGCCCTTTTTTAAGTAGGCGAGCTGTTCGGTGACGGGCTTGAAGGATGCAGTCATTGTTTATGATTTACGAACGTACAACACGGCGCCCGATGATTTTGTATTTCCCTTCGAGGACAAGTTTTACCGCTTCGGAGTATATCCGGTGTTCCTCTTTCAAGATTCGGGTGGAAAGAGTTTCTTCCGTGTCTCCGTCTTCGACGGGCACGACGGATTGCAGAATGATCGGCCCGGCGTCCAGATTTTCGTCGACGAAATGGACGGTGCAGCCGGCGAATCTTACCCCGTAATCGAGCGCTTGTTTTTGCGCCTCGAGTCCGGGAAAGGATGGCAGCAACGAAGGATGAATGTTCAAAATCTTCTGCGGGAATGCTGAAACGAAATACGGCGACAGCAAACGCATGTAACCCGCGAGACAAACCAAGTCCACTTTCGCTTCGTTCAACGCTGCGACGACGAGGCGATCGTACGCTTCGCGCTCAAGTCCTTTCGACGGAATGATGCGCGTTACGAGGCCGCGCGATTTGGCGCGGTCGATTCCCGCGGCGGCTTCGCGATTGCTCAAAACAAGCGCGATTTCCGCGTTTGGAATGCGGCCGGAGGTAACGGAGTCGGCCAGCGCTTCAAAGTTCGAGCCGCGGCCGCTCAAGAGCACGCCTATGCGCTTGGTCATAAACAAAAAACGTTAGCACAGGTGTTGCGTGGGCCAAAATCGTGGAAAACCAGATTCCTCGGGCAAACTACGCCCTCGGAATGACACCTTGTCTTTAATCGCGACGCAGCAGCTAGGCCCAGGAATAGCCGTGTTTGGAAAGGGGAAGAGAGCGAACGCGGTCGCCGGTGGCGGCGAAGATGGCGTTGGTAACGGCGGCGAGCGTCGGAGGAAGCGCGGGCTCGCCTAAACCGGTCGGTGAATTGTCGGTCTTCAGATAATGGACTTCAATCGCTGTCGGCGCGTGGTTTATGCGCACTGGTTCGTATTCGTTGAAGTTGCTTTGTTTCGCGCGGCCGCCGTCGATGGTGATCTCCTGAGCCATCAACTGACTGAGCGCTTCGACGACGGCGCCTTGCGTCTGATTTTCTGCGTTTAGCGGATTGATGATTTGGCTGCCGATATCACCGACACTCCAGATTTTTTCGACTTTCACTTTTTTCGCGGAGTTCACATGCAGCAGCGCGACCGCGGCGAAGTGGCCGCGATGGGAGAAATGGAATGCGACGCCCATGCCGGTGCCTTTCGGCAAGGTGCGTTTGCCCCAATCGGATTTTTCCGCAGCGAGTTTTAGAACGCCGGACATGCGAGCCGGATCAAGTTCGGGCGTGCCCGCAGGAGCAGCGGTCGAAGCGTTCACTACGCGGGGCCCGCCGAGCAGTTGCAGACGGAATTTGAGCGGATCGATGCCTGCCGCGAGCGCCAGTTCATCAATAAACGATTGAAAGACCCAGGCATAGCCATTGCTGCCAGGAGCGCGCAGCGCGTAGGTGGGAATGCCGCACGGCATGAGCGAAGAGCCGAGGGAATACGACGGAACGTAGCTGGCGGGAAATTCGTTGGGGCCGATACTTGCGACCGGCGCGAAATTCTTTTCCTGGCCGAGACTGACAAAGTGATTCTTCCAGGCGACGAGTTTGCCGGAAGAGTCTACGCCGCCTTTGAGGTAGTGGTAGCCGAGAGCACGATAGTGGTCATGGTGGAAATCGTCCTCGCGCGTCCAAAGGAGTTTGACCGGCGCGCCGACTTCTTTTGCGATGGCTGCGGCTTCGAGCATGTAGTCGTTGGTGAGGCGGCGGCCAAATCCACCCCCGGCGCGGCGAAGATGGACGGTGATATTGGCTTCGGGAATTTTGAGAACGTCGACGATCATCTGGCGGCCGCGAGCGGGCGTCTGGCTGGGCGTCCAGATTTCGAGGTAGCCGTCTTTGTAATGCGCGAGGCAGTTTTGCGGCTCCATCGGCGCGTGCGCGAGGAATGGATAGAAATAGCCAGCTTCGACGGTTTTGGCTGATTTTAGGGCAGTGTCCGCGTCGCCGTCACTGCGGAGGAAAAAGGCCGGATCTTTTTTAGAGAATTCGTCGGCCTGCTTCGCAAAGTTCTGGCTGCTTTGCTGGGTGGTAGGACTATCGGACCAGGTTATGCGCAATTTTTTGCGCGCTTGATTCGCTTGCCACCAGGAGTCGGCGACGATGGCGATGCCGCAGTGGAGGCCGAGCAGATCCTGCGTGCCTTCGATGAGGAAGGCGTGTTTTATGCCGGGAAGCGCGCGAATTTCATCGATATTGGCGTTAGAAATTTTTCCGGCGAAGACGGGGCACTTTTCGAAAACGGCGTAGAGCATGCCGGGAACTTTGAAGTCGATGCTGTAAGGAAACTTACCGGTGACGATGAGCGGATTATCCACGCTGCGCGTGGCCCGGCCGATGATTTTGTAGTCTTTGGGATCTTTTGGTTTGACGGATTGCAGATCCGGCGGAGTGAGCGTGGCAACTTTTGTGGCGAGTTCGCCGTAGCCAACAGAGCGACTGGATGCAGCGTGGAGAACGCGGCCGGATGCGGTGGAACACTCCGATTCCGAAACGCCCCAGGATTGCGCCGCGGCGGTGGTGAACATTTGCCGGACAGCAGCACCAACGCGGCGAAGAGGATCCCAGTTGATGGGAGTGGCGGTGCTGCCACCGGCGCGTTGCGGGCCGAATTTTGTTTCATCGAGGTCGGCTTGTTCGATGCGAACGTCTTTCCAGTCGACGTCAAGTTCGTCGGCGAGGATCATCGGTAGTTGCGTTTTGATGCCCTGACCGATTTCGGGGTTCTTGGAAAGAATGGTGACGATGCCGTCGGAAGCGATTTTGAAGAAGGCGAGCGCGGAGAACGCAGGTTGAGCGGCAGCAGCGGCGCCTTGCGCGAAAGCAGCGGCGAGCGGCTTCGCGTGGAGAGAGACAAGGATGCCGCCTCCGGCAAGCGAGCTGACCTTTAGAAATGAGCGGCGACCGAGAAGAGTGCTTTGCATGGGACACCTCGCAAGTGGCGGGAGCCACTATTTTAGCGCCGGGCGGAGTTAGCTTGGCAAGCGGGATTGTAGATGGAAATATGCGGATATTCGAATCGCACGATTATTAGCTTCAGAAGAACCACAGCCTACAATTGCTGGCGGAGGTTGGGACGCAGGGTGAGCGAGCCGTCATCGTTCAGCTTCTGGTGACACGCCCAGCGAACGGGATAGCGCATTCCCTTTACCTCAATCTCCGCTCTAAGTTTCAATCCTTGCCAATCTGCGAGATTGGGAAGCACGAACTGGGCCTGCCGAATCTTGCCTGGTAAGGGGTAACCGGCGTCGAGACAACCGCTCTTAAGCACTTTCCCGTCCTGGCTCTCGACGCTCACTCGCAAGACGCCCGGCACGCCCGCGATGCCATCGTTAGCGAAGCCGACAATGAGCCCCAGATGGCCAGCGTCTCTGTAACTCCAGATGAAAGACGGACGCACGCGATAACCAATGCGTCGAGCGATGCGATCGAAGGCTGCCGGATAGGCCTGATAGTAGCTGAGCAGATTCTTGGCGCTGATCTGGTGAAAATTCCAGAGTGACCAGTAGTTCGCCCCAATATCCATCACGTGCGCGATCATGTTCTCCGCCGGAGATATTCCCTCATTGGCTTGACGTGGATCCGGAGGTTTGCCCGGAAGACCCTGCTCGAGCAATGCGGCAATCCACGGCGGGCGATTGCTGAGCGCTTCAATTTGCTCGTTCTCAATAAAAATGGTGTCGCTGCGAATCCAATTGTTGCTGCGCACCGTCCGGTCCAGCAGCTCTGAATTGCCGACGCGGCTGAAGTCCGGTTGCGTATTGGTGAGCAGAGGAGTTTTCGAAAAGTGATCGAGTTGGACTTCGAGCATGCTCGTCCAAGTACGCTCTGCCGTCATGTAATCAGGGAAAGGATTGTTGGCAAACGGCCAAGTGTGCCCTTCCCCCCAAAAGCCATACATGAAGGTGTCGATATATTCGATCAGGGGATTGCCGTCGAATTCCGCGGCGAGTTGGCCGACGAGTTCTTTGAAGGCTTGCTGAAAAAAAGGATGGTCGTACCGCGGTTGATAGCGCGAGTGCGGATTGTCCAGGAATCTTTTTCCTGCCGACTTGCTCTCCTGATCGCCCGGCTCCAGCAGATCCACCTTCGGGACTTTTTCGAGGACAAAATCCGGAAGAGCGGGTTCGTGGGTATAGTCGGGAGCGCACATTTGAATTCGCAATCCAATGCGCTTGTTGTTCTTCTTCGCTAATTCAAAGACGAGTTTCAGATAGCCGGGCATCTCGAGGCGTCCGGGATGCGGCTGTATTTCTCTCCAGGTCGGGCGAATATAAAGCTGCTGGCCCAATGAAAAACGAACCAGGTCTTCGATCGCCTGAGGAATGTTGTCGGACTTGATTTCCTCCGTGCCGCTGTCTGCTGTGATGTAGGTGACGAGTCCCATGCCGTAATTCGGCACTACGTCATCGGAAGGAGTAGTGGTCATCACCACATCGTCCGTGGGAATAACGGCATCGGGAGCGTATTGCGGAAAGGGACCTTGATTGAGGCGATCGGTGACGTGGGGACCGGAACCGAAGTCGTAATTTGTCCAATTGTGCGCGGGAACGTTGGCGTGCGCTTCGCCGCTCAAAATCTCCACAGCAGCTGCGACGGCGACACTGCGCTTCAGGAAATCTCTACGCTGCATCGAAATTATCTCCAGGCGCGGATTTTCTCCAGCCGCGGCGCAAACGCACTGCGAATATCGAATTGTTACTGTTTATATCGTTTTGTTTCGCTTGTCCAGCGTGAGATCAGAAGCAGCTCTGCTTTTTATGCAGAACTCTGACAGGGGCAGGATTTTCTTGAGCGAGAGCATTCAAACCAAACAGAAAGATTGTGGAAGACGCGAAAGTCGCAAGGCGCACGAGTCACCTCAAGGGCTAGACGTGGGGCGGGAAACACACGAGGTTCGCTAGAAGCGCGACGAGGACCGCCCGATACGAGGCTCAGAATCGGGAATGGAGTACCGGGTTGCCTGAGTGCCGAGATTGCGAGCAGGGCCGCTTTGGAACGAGCGGCTTGTGCAAGACCCGCCACCGAGTAAAAACTCACGATGACGCATCAATCGAAGAGGGCACGATGTATCGTGCCCCTAGGCGAGCCAACGTACGAATCTTGATTGACGGCCGGGTTGCTCATTTGTCGCGGTGGGGAAAAGATTTGCTAGAATTTGCGGCGCGGCACGTGGGCGCCTGGGGGAAACCGATGAAGTTCGGTAATGGGAAGCGAATGTTGCACGTTGGAACGGGAATGCTGGTAGTTCTGTTGGCGATGAGTTCGGCGCGGGCGCAAGAGAAGCATGATCCGGCGGAGCCGACGACGACGGGCGCGCCGAAGGCAAAGATGTTGCCGAAGCCTGCCGGGGCGATTGCGCGCGGTGCGATTGACGAGAAGGCGATGGCGGCGTTGATTCGCGATTTGGTGAGTTGCGGGACACGGCTGACCCTTTCTTCGTGGACGGATCCGAAGCGCGGCGTGGGATGCGGGCGGGATTTCGCGATTGCGCGATTGAATGAACTTGCGAAAGCGACCGGCGGAAAACTGCAGATTGTGGTGGACAAATTCGAGATGCAGAACGAGCGGACCGACAACAAGCCGGTGCATCTGGAGAATGTGTACGCGATTTTGCCGGGAAACGATGCGAAGCTGGCGAAGACGGTGTTTATTGTTGATGGAGATGTGGATTCGCGGCCGTCGGACGTGATGGACCCGAAGGCGGATGCGCCGGGTGCGGATGACGATGCGTCTGGCGTGGCGGTGGCCGTGGAATGCGCGCGACTGGTGAGCAAGGCCGGAACGAATCGCGCGACGGTGATTTTCGCGGTGCTGTCGGGCGAAGAACAAGGACTGCTCGGCTCGTACCGCATGCTGGACTGGGTGAAAGAGCAGGGGTACACGGTGGGCGCAATGATGGACAACGACATTGTGGGCGCCGATCCGGCGCCGGGCGGGCCGCATCGCGTGCGCGTTTTTTCGGGGAACGGGGAGATTGAAGATGCGGATTCACCTTCGCGGGAGTTGGCGCGAGCGATAGAAGAGATCGACGGGCGCGACGCAATTCGGATGATATTCCGCGTCGATCGTTACGGACGCGGCGGAGATCACTACGTATTTTACAAAGCGGGAATGCCGGCGGTTCGATTTACGGAGCCGCTGGAAGATTACAACCACCAGCACCAGACACCGAGGACGGAAAACGGCGTGGAGTACGGCGACTTCGAGAAATATCTGGACTTCAAATTTATGGGAAATGTGGCGTGGGACAACGCGGAGGTGCTACGAGTGCTTTCGATGGCACCTGCGCCGCCTGCCGACGTGCGGTTATACGGCGCGGTGACGCCGGATGCGAAACTTTCGTGGAATGCGGAGGACGATAGCGACCGCGCGGGGTTTGAAATCTTGTGGCGGGAAACGACGGAGACGCGCTGGAGCGTGCATGACTTTGTGGCGAGCGCGGGAGAACACGTCCTGAAAGACGTTTCGACGGACAATCATTTTTTTGCGGTGCGGTCCGTGGGAAAAAATGGAGCGCGGTCGATTGCAACGCCAAGCCAACCACAAGTGCGGCGCGCGCCACCTATCGACAAGAAGTAGTTGAGGTCGGAACATCGAGCAGGGCCGACCGGGTCCTTCGGCTTTGCTTGGGATAAAAAGCCGGCCTTACAGGTGCGGTCAGGCGTTCTGTCCGGCGGCGGACATTTGGGCGAAGGTGAGAAAGTGGCCGGCGGGGTCCTTGACGCCGATTTCGCGGGCGCCGTAGAAGGTGGTGCGCTCGGGCAGATAGACCGTGGCGGATTTGAGCGCGGGCTTGAGGGCGTCGAGATTTTCGACTTCGATGTAGAGGAATGTGGGGCCCTTGCGGACGTCGGGCAAAATGGCGGGCATGTCCTTTTCCACGCTGGCGTAGGTCTGGTACATCACTTCGACGCTTCCCTGCTGGAGGATGACGAAGGCGAGGCGGTCGCCTTCGGGAACTTCGACGGTTTTGACGAAACCGAGATGCTCGGTCCAGAAGGGGAGGACGGGTTCGATTTTTTCCACGAAGAGGATGGGAGTGAGTTTTTTGATCATGAGAATCTCCTTGCGAAAGCTACTAGTCTAAACTAGACTAGTAAAGTGTACGGAAATTGGATGCCGGTGTCAAGGGGGAGGTTATGAAGGCGTCAATTAAAGTGGGAAGACAGCGGGAGTTGAAAGATTTGATTTCGATTGGGCCGGCGATGCTGCGGGATTTTGAACTGCTGGGGATTCGCAGTGTGCGGCAGCTGGCGAAGCAGGATGCGAAGAAGTTGTACGCGAAGCTGGGGCGCGTGGCGAAGCAGCACCAGGATATTTGCGTGCTGGACACTTTTGAGGCGGCGGTGGCGCAGGCGAGAAATCCGCGGTTGGCGGTGGAGAAGTGTCAGTGGTGGTGGTGGAGCGAGAAGAGAAAGAAAGGAAGTAAAGAAACAAGTAAGGAGAAGAGGACTTAACAGAGAGACACAGAGGACGCAGAGTGAAGAAGGGGAAAAAGAAAGACGGAGCGAGGCTGACGACGGCGGATCTGGTGCTGCTGAGCTTGCTCGCGGAGCGGCCGATGCATGGGTATCAGGCGAATGCGGAGCTGGTACGGCGGGAGGTGCAGGACTGGGCGGGAATTTCGCGGCCGCAGGTGTACTACTCTTTGGAGAAATTGGCGCGGCTCGGAATGTTGCGGGTGGCGGCGGATGAGAAAGAAGCGGAAGGGCCGGAGCGGCAGGTGTATGCAGCGACGGCGCGCGGAACCGAGGCTCTTAGGAATGCGCTCGAGCGTGAGGAATGGACGACGGGGCGCGAGCGGCCGGAGTTTCTGACGTGGATGGCGCTGTCGTGGCAGGCGCGGCGGGGAGTTTTTGCGCAACAGATGGAGCGGCGCCGGGAATTTCTGGAAAAGGAGTTGGCGCGAGAGAAAGAGACACTGGAGAGCGTGCTCAAGGAAGTGGGGCATCCTTATCATGAAGCGGTGTGGATGGTTCGGCTGATGATTGCGGGATTTGAGACGGAGCTGAAGTGGATCGGGAAGGTGGAGAGAGAGATGAAGTTGCGCGGGAAGGCGAAGCATCCGGAGTATGTGCAATAACAAGAGAAAAACACAAAAGGGGAGAAAAGCAGATTCCGAACCCACGAAAAATCGCGGGTTCGGAATGACGGCTTTTGCTTTGGTCGCCAAGGAAGGATGAACACCACTTTGGCGAACCGCTGACTAGGATTTCGTCGGCGGCTCCTTTTGTTTTGGGGTGATTTTGGCTAGCGCGGCTTCCATGTCGGGAGGCAGCGCGGTGACGGGAGCTTTGGTGGAAGCGCCGGTGCCACCGTTGCTGGGGCCGCCGAAAAAGCGCATGGCGGTTGCGGCGAGGCCGTCGAGCGCGCCGCCGCCGTTGCCGCCGCCGGTTACGAGAACGTCGGGCACGAACTTGGCTTTGCCTTCCGCCAAGGCGGAGACGACGTTGACGATGGCTGTGGCGTTCGAACCGAGCGCTTCGACCTGTGCGCGATAACCGCGAGCACGCGCGAGACCGACCGCTTCGACTTCAGCGCCTTTGGCCGTACCGGTCTGGCGGATGTATTCGGCTTCGCCGGTCGCTTCGGCAACGCGAGCGTCCGCGTTGTTCTTCTTGATGTCCACGCCGACTTTGGAACGCGCGAGGTCGGCTTGCATGTCAGCCGTGCCTTTGGCTTGCTCCATCTCGATGCGCTGATCCTGCGCGGCGCGTTGCTTTTTGAACGTTTCGATTTCCTGGTTGGCAATTTCGCGATGCGTGAGCACCGTGACCATGTCGTCCGGGAAAACGACGTCCTGGATGTAAACGCCTTTTGTCTCGACCTGGTATTGCTCGAGCTGCTGGCGGATGTGTTCGAACGCTTCGACCTGCACTTGCTGGCGCGTTTCGATGAAGTTGATCGCAGGCATATTCTGCAGAGAGTTGCGGAAGTGGTTGCCGACGGCGGCCTGGAGAACTTCCGTGACCAGGTTCTTCATGGTGCCGACCATGGAGATGACGCGGGGGGCCTTGGTGTCCGGCACGTGAATCTGGACCTGCAGGTCGATTTTGAAAATGAAGCCTTCTTTGGACTTCGCGACGATCTGCTGAAGTTGCGAATCGAGATTGTGGGCTTCGCTGTTGGCGTCGGCCCAATTCAGGTTGAGGATGGCCGTCGGAACGATTTCCGGCTCGTAGCAGCGCGGGTTGAGCGGATATTTTCCTGTGCGCAGCGGCTCCTGCCAAACGCCACGATGGCCGGGGTGAACGAGTGAACCGTATTTGAAGTCGTCGCCGCTCGTGTCTTGTGTGGCAAGGCCAACGTAGGCTTTGATGACTCCGACCTGGCCCTGTTTGATGATGAGCATCGGTACCATTTCCACGCTGACGAGAAATGGATTGAGCGCATACGCGCCGTAGAGCAGCGGGTCGTGCTGCAAGCCGATGTGGCCGCCGTGTTCGAGAAAAGCCTGAAAGTCCTGATAGTTGTTGTGCAGATTGTTTTTGCTGCCGAGCAGCGCTTCGATAATCTGCGCGTCGTTGGCTTTGTCGGCTTCCATTTTTGCGACGTCGACGAACCCGCCGAGACGGCTCGCGATGTCACCGGACGGAAGCGGATCGCCTTCGTAGGTGGTGACGATACCGACGACGTCGAGGGTTGAACCGTCTTTGCCGCGCGGCTGCGGCTCAATGCGAACGAGTTCGAGCTGTTCGGACCGGAGGCCGAGTGAAGCGGGCATGAGTTCCCCGCCCCGGCCCATTTTCGCGCAGAGCTCCGGCGAAATGGGTTCACCGTAGACGCGGCTCCGCGTGATGATCAGAAAGCCGACCGGATGCACAGGAACGAGCGAGCCTGGAGGCAGCACTGGGCGTTGAACGCCTTTCTGGCCGCCGAGCTGGATGAAGTTCCTGAGATCGGAAAAGTTGGCGAAGTCCTTTTTGTAAATGGCAGATTTTGCGCCGATGGGCAAAGGGCTGCCGACTTGCGCGATGACGACGCCGATTTCGCCGGCGTTAACCTGAACCCACGGGTACTTTTCTACGGAGTACACGAGGACGGTTTTCCAGCGCAAGCCGGGCATGAGCAAGTCGGCTTGATAGCCGGGTTCGCCGTTGAAAGCCACGGGATTGTCCTTGGTCAGCTTCTTAAACGAGAAGCGTTTCGTGACGAGGCCGACTTCAGTCGGACCGATTTTGTGCAGCGACGTGATGACGATGACCGCTGCCAGCACAACGAGCAGGGCTAGCAGCGGATTGGAATAAAACAGACTAAGAACGGAATTCAAGACCGACATACACACACCTCCGGGGCGCTGGGCGCCGTTTGAGCTTGCCTTGTCTAAGGGGGTTACATGGTTCAGACAGGCATATACGCTGCGCGCGTGTTTTGGGGAAGTCAAGTAGAGCACTAGTACGCGACTTAAAGTCGTGTTTTTTCAATGATTTGCGAAAATAATTTCGGAAACAGCGGCTAATGCATGACGACCTTTTGGTGACGCAGGGGTTAAACTGGTCATAGTCGCCCGGGCGCCTCAGTCTCGAAATGGCCTTCAGGAGGGAAAGATAATGAAGCTTCGATTTGCAGGCATGATTTTCGCAGGATTTTTGGCGTGTAGTTTGGCGGGCGGTATGGCCGTGGCTCAGGGAAACAGCCATGGAAATGGGAAAGGCAAAGGCCACAACAAGCATCAGGATGAGCAAGGTCCGCAGTATGGATTTGGGCCGCACGACCGCGAGGTGATCTCCACGTATTATTCCAAGCACAGCCAGGGATTGCCGCCAGGATTGGCAAAGCGCGGCGGAAATTTACCTCCTGGATTGGAGAAGCAGTTGGAGCGGAACGGCACGCTGCCTCCGGGATTGCAGAAAAAGCTGGAGCCGTGCCCGCCAGAGTTGGATAGGCAATTGCCGCCGATTCCCGTGGACTACCGACGTGCCGTGATTGGCGCGCATATCGTGGTCTACAACAAGAGCACGAACATTGTGGTGGACATCTTCAAGGATGTGGTGCGGTAGCAAGGCAGAAATTAGAAAATCGAAAAGCGGGGGCGAGAGTTCGCTCCCACTTTTTTTTGCAGACAAAACGTTTCG
>Ga0247694_1000187_pt1 | contig 17953 bp, 38 predicted proteins | sample CNK35_metaG_FD_182736 | JGI IMG/M metagenome (GOLD analysis project Ga0247694, IMG submission 182736) | Soil microbial communities from Purdue University Martell Research Forest, Indiana, United States - CNK35 | ecosystem: Environmental > Terrestrial > Soil > Temperate forest > Bulk soil...
CCAAAGCCAAATTTCAGAAAATCCTATCCAGAATCTATGCTTGGACATACGGCCGCAGAAACAATGGAAACCATGGCTCCATTTGCTTTGCCTGGATTAGGTTTTGGTGGAGATATAGCAAGAGGATTATCCTCTATTTACAAAGGCGCACGTTCTTTACCGTTAACTTCAAAAATGGCTGCCCGTCCCTTAGAAGAGGCGAAAAGATTAGTTACAGAAAGAGGTCTAGGAGGATTTAATGTTCCTGAAGAATTGTTAAAAGATGCTATGAAATATTTACCGCATGGCGGAAAGACTCTGGCCTATAAAGAATTATTAAAAGGCGTAAGGTCTGGTGATTATCAAAAGGTATATGATTTGCAATCTGACTTAGGTCAAATAGCAAGAAGGCATTTAAAATCCGCCTCATCAGCTGAAAGAGGATTGTCTAAACCAGCTGGTGTAGTGCAGGAAGCAATTTTAAAATCTTTACAAGAGGGTCTTGAAAATCAAGGCGCTCAAGATATTGCATCAATTATGGCTAAAGGAAGAAAAGGATATGGGCAATTTAAACATTTAGAAGAAAATGTTTATCCTAAACTCAGAAAACACGCAGTGCGTGCGGCTACTGTGGCAGGATTGCCAACATCATCATATGCATTATATAAATTATTGTCTGGTGAGCATTAGTGTATTTAATCATAATTTCTTGTTAGCCATATAGAGAAATAGGCTACTGCTACCCCAATAAAATAAGAACTCCAACTAAACCACTCCATCATTCACCTCATTCATCAATTTCAATTTTTTCTGATAACCAATAAAAAAATATTCCCAATGCAAACATAAGTAGCATCACTCACCTCATCTAAATCAATCATAACAATCTATTCAACAATATGCATTCCATTTGGCAATATACAATCATGTAATCTAATCGTATCTCCATGTTGCTTACACCATGCTTTTAAATAATTATATTCATTCTGATAGAAACGCATTATATCTTCGTCGCTTTCAGTATCTAACATATTAGGGTCTTCAGTTGTACATAAAACTAAATCAATGCCGTAGTACAAAAAATCTAATTTATACCTTATAGCTTCTACTTTACAATCGTTTCCGCCTATCATAATCTCATCTTTATAATTAGGATGAAAAGGAATTTCATATTCAAGACAAATTGTTACATAATATTTTTTATGCCATTTTAGTGTAAGAAAAACATTATATTTATTCATCTAAATCAACCTAAAAGAATGCAAAGTAATCGGTATTGCAATCCCAACTATAACCGTACCCAATATCCATTGAAGCAAACTCCTGATATCTACGGTAGTCTTCTCCAGCAACCTTATTCTTACTTCATGGTCTAGGAATTGTTCCTCATTCATCGTTTACCAGACTCCAAAAATTTTATCTAATCCTTAATTCATCTTCTAATTTTTTAATCCCATATTTTATTATGGTATTTAATATTTCAGTTCTATGAATTAAATATTCTTTAGATCCTAATCCGGTATCATAAAATACCATCTCAAATTCTAAGGATGATATTTTATTAAGGCTAGATAACATTTTTTCTATGTCTTTATTAAGTCTTTTATTTTTTTTAAGTACATTAATTAATGTGGTTTTAGAGGCTGAAGTAATATCATCTTGCGTATCTTTCATATTACGCCCCATAGATAAAAACAATTAAAACCAATATAAATTGAATCACATTCATCCAAGCCAACCATTTAACTATTCTTTTAATCTTATCGATTCTACTGCACATCGCACTCCAATTCATAATATCCATAATTTATATCCAGTGAAATCCATGAGCCATTATCCCAAATATTCCTGCAAACATTCCTATTGTCCAATAAAAATGCTTACCAAGATTATTTTCCATTCGGTCTATTCTTTCATCCATTCTATCAAGCCTCTTTTCTATGCGAATAAGAGTTTGATTAATAAATCCTATAGATTGCTCCAGTAGCGCAACACGCGTTTCTGGACTATCGGAATTAATTTTACTTTTTTCTTTCATTATTCTTCTCCTTAACTAACTCCATAGTACATCATCAATTACATATAGTCAATGATTATATGTAAAATAAAATAATGATTGACATTTAATCCAATAACATATATGTTAATTACGTCAAATTTAGTATCTCAGTTCGTTTCAATCCTTCCGTTTAAAAATCCCATGATACAAAAGTAGCCCTCTCCACAGGGCTATTTTTATCACTAAGTCCGGTTATTGTAAGAACCAGACTTAATAAAATGATAGTATCCAGTCATAATTTAATTTGATAAAATTTGAACATACCATTCATGGAGAATAAAATGCCAAGAGGACGACCGGCAAAACATAAGGCAACGCAAATGGAACAAAAATTTTCTCTAGATTCAGAACTTGAGAAGTTCAAGATGAGTTTCCAGATTTTAAATGATGCTATTCAGGCTAATAAAGATTTCTTAGACTTCAAGGATTATCCTGAGGAATACATGATTTCTGTGTTAGTTAAAGTTGCTCATATTGGAATGTATACGTTTGATACGGCTGATAAGAAGAAATATTTTCTTGATAGAGCCATTGAAAGGATGAAGTTAGTTGTGGATGGAGTTAAATGATATGAGATGGTTCTCGACCAAGAAGTACAAACCATCAGATTTCATGATGGATTTAATAATTAGAACTATTAAGGGGCATTTATATATTGCGCATTGCCACGATATGGAAACAGATGGTTCTTATCAATGGGAATTGCAAAATGATGAAATCATTTCTGCCTTGCAAGTAACTCACTTTTGCGTTCCAGACCCAGTAGAGATAGAAGAATGATAAATGGAACTATTGCGTTTAGTGCGCCACTAAGCGAAAAAATAATTTGGACGCTAAAGAAAGAAATTATTGAAGAGATATTATCTAAATATTATATACCTAACAGTAAATTAGGCGATGAAATAATTGAAGTTATTTTGCAAGTAGATAAAGGATTGAAGAGTGAAAAGTGTAACAAAAGATGAATTAAATACTCTAGTATATGCAGCTTTCTTTGGAACTTTTGGAAAGATTTCTTTCATGACAGGTTTGGTTGCAAAAATAATTTATAACCATAAAGATGATATACGCCCTGATATACTGAGACATATCAAACGAGAAATTCGAGACACCCAAGCAAAAGGATGGAATGAAGATATGGATAAAGTATGGGGTAATTTATTAAGAAAGATAGATGGAGAAGATGGGGAATAAACCATTTCGCTGGAATTAACGAAATGGTTTTGATATCTATATGAATCAAGTTGTAGTTGGTTTATATAGACATCGGGATAAGGGTTATTTTTTCATATGATTATCCTTAATCCATTTTCTTATTTTATTTAAATATTTAATATCTCCACAACAGGTTCCAACTATGTCATAGCAATCTAAACATAATAATCCTAAAACTTCTTCTTTCTGATGATTTACATCTACATACATTTTTTCATTTGTTTGATCTTTGTCGCAGATAGCACATTTATCATTTTGAAATTCTCTGATTTCATCGATCATCTGTAAATATTCATTCATTATTTATCTCCAGTATTAAATTCAATTGAATAATCAAGCATTGCTTTAATTATGATAGGATTTTCTTTAAGCAATCCAAAAGAAGCATTACATGCATGACAAAGTAATTTTCTTACTTGTTTTGTGGAATGGTTGTGATCAACACAAAGAACTTCAGGTATAGTATCATTGCGCTGCTTTCTAGTTTCTGATTGTTTACATATGTAACATTTGTTATCTTGTTCTGCGATCATGCCATAATACTGTTCGAGAGTAAGGCCAAATCTAGAAGCGCGCTTTATATCATTAAGAGTTTCACCATATTTATGTCTTAGATTTGCATATTGTCTTTTATAATACACAATCCATTTATCAGGATTATTTATTTTGTCTTGGCGGATTTTTTCATTGAACCATTCACGATTGTTGTCACGTTTTTTATTGGCTTGAGATCGGTGGCAATGCTTACATCTACCATTAGCATTACGCTCTTCTGGCTTTAATATACCATGAGTAGGACATGCTCGTTTTGAAGTTGCCTCATAAACACAATATTTGCACTTATAAATAAATCCTAACTTAACATCATTTTGCTTACTTCTATGAACGTCATTTCTTTTTAAATTACCGTGTATTTTGCATATTTTTACTATTTCATTTTCTTCTTGCATATATACCTCCTATTAAGACGAAGAAAGTATATATTAAAACTAGGTGATCATCAATATATTTAGATGATGTCCTAGAATAAATTTAAAATAAGTGATATATTTTTAAACAAATTGATCACCAGGGAACCCACCCGCGTCCGATATTTACCATCTGCCAATCTATTGTAGGATTTGTAGTAAAATAAGACCGCTTGACCACACTTAAGTCAGGAGGACTTTGCTGTAACAGCTTCTTCCTTATCTCGGCATATTTGGCCTTAGCTTCATCAGGGAAGGTTACACCCCATTCAGTGCATATATATTCAGCTAATGCAAATCGTAGATATTCTATATAATACAAGTCGTAGAACTGAGATAAATCGGTCGCTAAAGTTACATCTGTTAACCCAAACTTACCAAAAATCTTAACTATATATCCTGCATTGGGTAAAAAATATAAAAATACGTTAGAGCCATCCAAAGTCCTTTCGACTCTATATGAGAATGGTAGGGTTGTAATATCATCTACACGACCAGTGCCAAAGTATTGTTTTCTAGTCATCTCAATCATAGGGTAGCGTACATCACCTATATTGAAGGTCATGGTGTCTACATATAGAAGGTTTGGAATAAAGTATTCTTCTTGGCTATCAATGGTTGTGAATTGGAATTGTTGAAAATAAGGTATTAGATGCAAATCACTACCTTTTATATCTAATAGCGCATTCAATAGAAACAAACCATCTTGTTGCTGTTCCCCAGAAACGGTTTGTAATTGTCTTGATACTACCTGAGAAAGGTAATATGCCCTATTAATAAGCGTTAAAGCTGTATAAGCCATATTACCTCCTTAAATTATTAAATATTGAACCAGTTCCAAAATGGAACCAGTTCAAAACTATTACAAGTCAAACGTGTACCCTGCAACATCAATTGCAACCGCATCAGAGCCGCTAGAAACTTTGTAGTTAATAACAGGTGATGGAGTTCCAGTTAATGAAACGGTTTGTGCTAATACACTACTAATCGTAGTTGTATGAGCAGTTCCGCCTGCAACTGGTGCTGTAATAATGACTTGGTCTCCAGTAGAAGCGCCACCCTGCATTGAGAGTGTGTCTCCTGCGCCATTGGCATTAAAGTTACTGTAGATTGATACATTTAAGTTGTTAACTAATGGCACTAACGCACTTAAATCTACGTGAGCATAGCTTGTAGAAGCTCCTGTAGTTACTGCCGTTGCTTGAAACGCATCAAATACAAATAGGCGGCGTGAAGTATCATTGTTTGACCAGTAGCCTAACAAGAAGTGAGCCATGGAATCAGTTGCAACAAATCCTACCAAACGATAAGTGTTATAGCCAAATGGCAACACTGGGGTGTTTGGAGTTTTTGAGCCATACGCTAAAGAAATCATAGCTCCTGATGGCAAAGCTGTAACTTGGTCGGTTACAAGGTAGACGGCGTACACTTTACTAGCTGCAAGTGTGCCTGTATCTAGGCCATTGATACCATTTTGAGTAGCATCGATAACAACTGGAGAGTTAAGACTTATCTGAAACGTTCCAGTTGAATCAAGACATGTTCCTGGTGCTAAATCCAATTTAGTATTTGGCGTTGTTGCATCATTAGAGATGCCAAGGCCATTTACATAAAAAGGCATAAAGCTACTGTAAGGAAACGCCTTGGAGGTTTGGTTATTGTTTAATGACATTTTATTTCTCCTCTAATTAAGTTTCTTACAGTGGGAACAAATAACGTAAGCTATTTTCAGCCACCAATGTGCTTCCCCAAATTGCATCTCTGACATAGGCCCTATTGTTCATACCGAATTGGCTACCAAAATAATGACGAATTGATGCGCCAGAATCTGGATCGGTAGTATTAACGGTTGTAAATGGAGACTCATCAGGCAATCTTGGCATAGCCAAATAGAACTGGTTACCAGACATTAAAATACCAGCACGATGTGAAGGGAATGCTTGAATCTTCATACCAGCTTGGATATTTGCGTTAATGTTTTGGTTTTGGTTTTGGAAAGACACCAAACCTACGTTATTAATGGTTTGTAACGTAATGGTTGTAGTTCCAGCAACGGTTGCAGCATCTTGTACAGCCCTAAATTGAACAGGTTGTTGAGATGGTGAGTGACCGATAAAAGTAAGAAATCTTAAGTTTGGCTGACCAGAAACGCCGTCTACAAACTGGAACAAATCCCCAGACTTGATAGCGTTTGCATCAGTTCCACTTGTAGGCTCTGTAACCGTAATTTGTGTGATGTTCTGACCTGTTGGATCGTTAGTTGATACAACTGTCATCACATTATTAGGGGGTGCGGCATTACCAATGGAGCCAGAAATATGAATTGGTAGTAAGTTTGACTCATACCATTCAGTGTTGGCAAATGTACCTAACATCCAATCCCATGCTAAATCATCGTTTCGTTGCATAGCGAATTGATTAAGGCCAGTTCCAACAATTGCAGGAACATCCGCAACTGGGATAATTGCCATCATTTTGTGAGTAGCTGCACCAAAGTCTTCGAAGTTTGCAACCGATTGTGCAAGCTGGGTGAAGCTATTGATAGGAGTTACACCATCACCATAGAAACGGAATGGGCCTGAATTTGTTTGTAATAAACCAAATCCAGCGTTTTGAGGGTCATTTACCCGAACGCCTGAAACAAAGTTTCTTAAAATATCAGATTCAATTAGAGAGCCTAATTCCTTAACCGCTGCCATACCAAAACGGTCCATATAATCTTGGACGTTGAATATGAACTGTTGGTCAGTGTACGCCGCTGCAACGTTTGCGGCCTGAGAACAGGTTAAAGATTGAAGTCTTTGAACAGAAGGTTGCTCTGTAATCACAAGACCAGGATAAGAAATATATCTAGGAGTTGTATCAAAGGTTACGGTATCACCTAAGTTTGCAACCATATCGTTAAAGTTTTGGAATCTTTTATTCGATGTTGAAATACCAACAAACGAGTTTAAAAGCCATGCCAGTTCAGCCTTTTGATAGGTCTGTACTGTTTGTAGAATATTGACTGGTGTAGTTGTCATGTTGTAACACTCCAAAAAATGTTTTTATTCTGGAGGACTACAACTAAATGTCAGTCTATCTTCGACCTCTTGGGCCAAACATCTTTCTAAAATTGGTTACCGACATCGAGTTTGCGTCCATTCCAGCACTTGATGAAGGTTTTAATTGACTCATTGGGTCGCGAGCTTGTGCCTCTCTCTCCAAAGCCTCTTGATTTTGCCTAATAGAACCACTTAACTCCTGCATAGCACGCTGTGCCATACCCGGCTGCGTATAGGTAAGCGCCAAAAGATTACCCATCTTCATGGGATTATCTAAAAGCTCTTTCATTATATCGCCAGTGTTATCCAAATTGTTCGCCAATTTAATCAAAGGCGTCATTGAATCGTAGTCTAATTCTGCAAGTTGTTTCTCAAGGCCTGGATATTTCTGTTCGGCGGCTTGCATTTTGGTAACAAAGCTATTAACAAATTGCTCGTTCTGCATCTTTTGGATGTGACCTTGCAATTGTTGGGCTAGGATTTCAGGTGCTTTTTCTGCAATTAATCGCTCCACATCAACAGGCGGTTGTGCTTGACCCAGGTGCTGCTGATTCATGCCAACTTCAGGTTGTGCGGATTGTTGTTGTGCTACTTGTTCTTGATTTAGTTGCATAATGGCTTCCCTTTTTCCTTTTTCGTATGCTTTTTGCTTCTCTCTATCGACAATCTTAGATACTACATCCTTATGAAACATATCCTCTGATGAGACAGCATCCGATGCAGGTGCATCCAAAGCCGTTTGTGCTTCATTATCCAATTCAACAGTCATATAAAATCCTTCTCTTGACTTTTTGTCGGTGTCACCGTTCATAACAATGCAATATCGCTGCAAAGTGTCGGCCATTTTGTCGTGTGACGACGTTCCATGTTAATGCAATAACGCTGCAAGCTGTCGGCCAAATTAATGTATGGCGCCACTGTTACATAAATTATCTATTATTTTCCATATTAGTCAATATGAATCAATAGATATCTATTATCATTTCTTTTTCTTAACCTTTTTTCTAGCTTTACCAGCCTCACTCATAGCAATAGCAATGCTTTGCTTCTCAGGATGGCCAGCATGCCTAAGCTCAGAAATATTATCAGAAATAACTTTCTTAGATTTACCTTTTTTAAGCGGCATATCATTCTCCAGTTATTTCATGCAATCTTTCTTAACCATTTTCTTCATCATTTTCTTATCTTGTTTAGCATCTTTATGCTCAACAGACTTTTTTTCTTTTTTCTTGGTAGATTTCATGATTACTCCTTACTACCTTGGCTATAAGAATGACCATATTCTTTTTTACGACCACGTCCGTAAGAGCCACAAATAGCATGTTGTTCTTCTTTCTTCTCTGTAGCTTTTACAGATGCATGAAAGTTACGTTCAACGTCTGAAATTTTTTGTTCAGTAGTTGATTTTTCTCCAGTACCCATAGGCATGATTTTCTCCTTTATTGGTTAATAAAATCGTTATAATCTTGTTCGTTAAAGTCTTTAAAAGAGCCGTCTTTTTGTAACCACTTACCAGAGATTCCTTTATGAGTCATAAACCAGTGAGGTTCGGCCCAAAAATTTTCTCCATCTTTCTTAAGTTTGCAATCACAAATAGGGCAAACATTCTCGAACATGTAATTCTCTTTCATTTGTGCATCTTCTTCAAAGTCTTGGCAAGAGCCGCTTGCTTTCTCATCTTAGGAGATTTACTGTGAGCCGCCTTCGCAAGTTTTTTAGCAGGAATCTTCTTTCCCTCAGGCACACCAAGTTCTTTGTGCAATGCGCCAGGATGCTTAATAGCACCTTTAATCCACTTATCTGCCATCACAACATCTCCTCTAATCTATGTACCAAGTTCTTAAACCAGAGAATTCTTCCATCCCTAGTTAAGGGTTGGATGGGCTCACTTGTGGCTGAATCTGAGACGATGGAATCACGTGAGTTTTTTTTTCAATGTACATCACCAGGTCTTTGGCTAATTCACCAATAACAGATATCAAGAATTGTTCAACCTCAGGACTTGAAGACGACAATTCCTTTTCAATTAACCCAATTACCATTGCAGATATCATGCTCATTTCCTTATCCTCTGTTGTATAAATCCTTTACAATCTTCTCACGCTCTGTATTAGTAGCATCATAAGCTTCTTTGTATAGAACTTTATGTACATCATGGATACTAAATCCATCATGTTCAAGCTTTCTTATATCACCTTTTTGTAATAGGTGATGGAGCTTAAGGCTATATCCAGCCCTTTTATTTCGACTCATTATTACTCCCTTTTGATTGACTTATTTCATGAGCTAATTTTATGTGAGCAAGCTTATCATTGTGCGAACGACTCTGGATTTCTGCAAGCTTTGTAGCAGATTCAAGAGCGTGTACCTCCAAAGATGTTTGACTTTCTTCAAGCCTGACCGCAGAGTCAATCTGAGCCTGAGATACCTTAGCTTCGCTTTCAAGGATTTTCGCATCTGCCAATTCCTTATCTATGCTCATTCTTGCAATCTCAATCTGATTGTCAAATGAGCGTTGCTCATTATCTGCCTCAATCTTTTTCAATTCCGCCTGAGCCCTTATCATCTGAGGACTTTGCATCATTTCTTGTTGCTGCATCTGCATCTGTTGTTGTTGCAACTGCTGCTTCTTAACAGACCACCTTTCTACCGCCTCAGGCAACTCGTCCGCTCCATATACAGTAAGGTTTTTAACTAGAATTGGCAAGCCACCATCTTCGTCATTAAAAAAGGCTTGCAAAGATTCATTAGAATGCATGAGTGCAATAATCTGCTCAACAGCCTGATTCTTCTGCACCTGAAAATTAACACCAGCTTCTATATTGACAGACAAAGCCTGTTCTTCATAATCAAGCTTATTGGTGTAATCAGTATTAATCTCGCGATAATCCTTCTCACCAGCTTTAGATACAACCCCAATCTTTCTTTTACCCAATAAATATTTAGGCATCAAATCAATTATAATATTTCCAATTTGGGTTAATCCTTGCAGATATCCAACTACGTAAGGCATCGCCGCAGCATTACCAACTGAGGAGGATTCAATCACGGCTTTACCTGATAAGTCATTATCATTACGGCCAAGATTACTCGCAAATGAGCCTAAAACTACTTGAGTTGCAGGGTCTGTCATCTGAAACGTACCCATCACCTCTGGTGGCGCTGGTTGATTGACTACTTCACGAATGGGTGTATTTATAGGTTTATCAGGATTGTTTTCCGAATATGCATTCACAACGATTGTATTGGCTCTTTGGATATCATTTAATGCTTGCAGATAGTCCATCTCTTGTGGGATAGCTTCTTTCATTACAATGAATTTATGCTGTATTTGGTTTTCTAAACAATTTGCAAGTGTTTGTGCTGCAAAGTTCTTTAAATCCTGTATGCCTTTTGCATGATAGACATAAGGCCTTGTCATCTGATAAACAACATTATCAGTGCCTTGAGTGAGCATGACAGAATTGCCATCGATAAAAACATAGGGCAAATAAGAGTAATCTGTTTCTTCATACTCTAATACTTCCTGCTCTACAAGCCTGTATCGCACTATCCGCTCAAGCTCTGTCCATCTAGGTTGACCCACAATAACAGGCAGTTGCTCAATAAATTGCTCTTTTTGCCAATACTCTTTAAGCTTTTCGTAGTCACGCATGGACATCACACGACCATTGGCAAGCTTAACAATCTTGGTGCGCTTCGTCTTTTTCTCGTAGTAGTCACACACCAAGATTATTCTTTGATTATACGCATCTTTATAAGACCAGTGAAATCCTTCTATATCCTTCTGATAACTAACGGCAGGAATAGAGGCATTAGGCCACATTTTCACAAAGTCTTCTTGAAGCATAGGATAGATTTCAAAGCAAAATTTACCATCTCCTTTATGTGGCGTATGAGCCATTGGGTCAAAGCCCACCATTGTAGGATCATAGACACGTTTTAAGAAGATTTGCTGGTCAAAGCTCATGCGAGAGGCATAATCTGTATAGACTTGGGCAACCGAATAGCCACCAGACAATAGGTCTTTATAAACCTCATAGGCAAATGAGTCTTTGTTAGCCTGATGCATGATATGGCGTATATGCATTTCAACCAAATCAATAACATTTTGGTCAACTGGCACGCCTTCGGCTGGCATTACCTCAATAGATGGCTCATGTTTTGAGAACTCGCCTAATAGGCGTGACACATAGGCTTCTAATATATTAACTTCAAGAATAGGGCGAGACATCTGTTGCAATACAGATTTTTGCTGATCGTTAACAGACTCTTTAAACACATAACGTCTAAAGTCTCTATAACGCTTTGCATTATCATTAAAATAGATATAAGACTGCTCTATATCTTTCCTAATCCTAGAAAGATTATTAGAAATATCTTTATTGATAACCGCCATACAACATGCTCCGTGCCCGAAGTTGCGATTTCTGATTTTTTAGTATTGTAGCAGCTTTTTTTGTATCTTCCATAGTATGATAAATTAAATTCTTGTCAATTAGTACTAATTTTACAGCATCGTACAGAGTGTCCGCTATATCATCATGTCTATGTGTGTCATTTGCTGTAATTTTGGCCATATGATTAAGACACATGTCTTTATGACGCGCATATTTATTAATAGTTACAAACTTAGATGAAATATAAGGCTGCATCTCAAGATATCTTGATGTTTTGCTACCAGATGCCTTGGTTCGCTTCAAATCTCTTATCTCAAGCCCTCTAACAGAGCCAAGAGCGCTAGATAATGTCACCCCTGTAGACTTCTTCTCAATGGCTGCAATCTGAGGCTTAACAGAATATCTGAGACATTCTCCATAGAAAGACATAAACTCACCCAATAAATCCTTAGGCTCAATTCTAATTTCCATACAGTCTATCCAGTGAATAGCCGTTTGACCTGTCTTTTGCCCAAACTCCTCTATCTCATAAATTCCCCAAAAACTAAATACAGTAGCATCATTATAGCTTTTATCGGTTTCTGCAGTATCTGCCGTTATAAACGTTGCAAGCATAGATGGATCATCATCAAGCTGTAAGAACCATTCAGGCTTAAATAACGCACCACCTGCAGGAATTGGGTCTTGCTGGAACTGAGATGAGAATACATAGGGGTCTTTCTCTTGTCTAACCTTAAGTGTTATGGCTGGATATACAGAGGGATAAAATGACCTACCATTATCATCAATGCCTTTAATGATAACCTTTTCCCATTCATGGCCATCTTTAGATTCTAAAAGATAAGCCGCCAAATCGTCCTCATGTAATCTCTGACCTATAAATATAGAGGGTACATTTATTCCTCGAGCTCGTTGCTGGATTGTTTCTCTGTAGTTATCAATAACAGATGCTCTAATTGTGTCAGAATGAACCTCATCTGGCTTATGGGCATCGTCGATAATGACCGCACCAGAGAATCGGTCAAGGCCCGGCAGTCCAGCATCTTGCCCAGTGATTGCGCCTCCTGAACCAAAAGCTGCAACAGCCCCTCCGCTTGTTGTCTGGAAATACTCTCTTGCTTTACTGTCGTGTCTGATTTTGACATCAAATAACATCCCATAATGTGGTAATTGAATAATGCGCTTAATAGTCTCTGTATGCTTTGCAGCCAAGACTTTAGAGTAACTTATATATAGATAGCGTGAATCAGGGTAATGTGCCAAACTCCATGCCGTCCACATCACAAGCATGGTAGATTTTCCACTTCCTGGAGGCGTGTTAATGATAAGGCGCTGCTCTGGTATTGTAAGGTCAAAAGCTCTAGTTAGGGCTCTGGATACGGTTATAAAGTGAGATTCACGACCTTCTGGAATACTTACAATAAACTCACGACCGGTTAACAAAGGATAAAAGAACTGAGTGAATCTTAAAAGACTTCCTCTCAGTTCTGATGCCAACTGTTCCTTGTCTTGGTTTATCATAAGGCTCCATCATTTTTTAATATTACTTTCTATGAATTCCTTTATTTCTCTAAATTCAGCAAGAACTCGTTCCATTCTATCAAAATCTATTTTTATAGAGGATTCTTTGTTAGATAAGTCAACCAATGTGTCATAAACCATTTCTATTTTGTCTTCCAGAAGTAACAGTCTTTTTTCTTGCTGTAATATGTCACAAAAAGTTGTCATTAATCTATATTCTTCTGCTCTTGAAGTACGATAATATGCTTCAATTAAATCCATTTTATCTTGATTATTTATTAAAGACTTTAACAGCGCATCATTATTCATTTCTTCAATTCCTCTATCTTCATGAGTAAATAATCTTGATTCTTGTGTATTTTATCTACATGCTCTTGCCATATTTTTAATTCATCCTTGAATTCCATAAATTTGTCATAAATAAGTTTGTAAATTTCATTTTGAAGATCACTAACTTTCAAATATAAATATTTATCCACTCTTTCAATGAGCATATTTTGAATAAGTGTATTTGTCACTTTTTCCAAATCCATAGAATCAATGATTTCTTTCATTTTATAACGCAATTCATGCTCATATTCACTCATAATTTCTTTAGTGATGGCATAAACGGCTTCATCTTGCACATACTTTATCTTATCGCAAAGCCTATCCTCTATGATCTCATCAACTTTATCTCTAACTGCATCATGAAGCTTTAACTCTATTTCATCGCTTACCTTTTCATTAATTACCTTTTCTAACAAATAACCTATATTATTCATTTTCAACCCCTTTAAGTTCATTATCTGCACGCAGACTAGCTATATCTCTGAATTCTTTTCTATATTTAATCATTTCCTCGAAAACGTTTTGTACGCCTATAGAATGCCGTCTAACCATTTGTTCAATTTCGTCTAGTCTTTTTTCAAAAGAAAGAATATGGTGAAGTTCATCCTTAAAAGAAGTTTCTATATGATAAAGTTCATAAAATTTAGTATCAAATTCATCCTCAAGTATTCCCTTAACCATCTCATAAACTTTATCGTAATCAACATTACTCATCTTTCACCTTCAATGAATTCACAATGTTATAAAGATGCTTAAAAGCCAGTTCTGAGGCCTCTTTGTCATCGCCCATAGCCTCACGCATAAGCTTATCAATATGGTCTATGATAATCTTGGATTTGATTAACGTTTCATCTAATAGACGTTTTCTTCGCTTTTCAGTGAGAGCGTTCATTTATAGCTTCCTTTACTTTTGCAAATCTAGCGGGAATAAATTCATTTATAATACTCAAAGCATCAAAATCCTCACATGAGCCTTCAGTTGCAATTAAACACCCAATAAGATGGTTTATGAGAACATTCACTACAACCCCCGAAGAAACATCAATACCCAAGCCTTTCTCTTCCATTTCGCACATATATGAATGCATAATTTGTGCAATATCTTTTATCAACCTAAGTTCAAATTCTTTGCATAAATATTGTTCTTCAGAAAAACTATTCATCGCATCTCTTCTTTAATTCTTCATATTCTTCAAAAGAATATTTCAATATTCTCATCTCAAATTCTTTTTTCATTTCTTCCTCGGTGAAACCATACCATTCATCACATACAGGACATGAGCCATATGAATAATCAAGAGAGTAGAAAAATTTATTATCTGTTCCGATTATACTGACATAACCAGACCAACCATTATCAATATTATCCTGAATTAATTCTAAATTCATAAACCACTCAGGAATGCATTCTGAATATTGCAAGTCATTATAAAAGTTATTTATTTTTTCATTTATTTTCATCTTTAACCTCTCTATGCGCATAATTCAAATGAAAATGTTCTGCCCAAGCCTGAATAACATCATAACTCGGGAATGGCAAATCAAATACAGAATACGCATCAGCCAAACACTCTGCACAATATTGTCTTTTAATAGGCTTGCAATCGCATTTCTCACTATTTGGGCCGTGCCAAGATTTGCATCTAGGACACTCCCAAGGTTTTTCACTGATTATCATTCACTCCCATCCTCTATAGCCCATAGTATATTGTTATAAACAAAAGACTCATGTTCATTTAAAAATCTATTCCTATAATGCTCGCTAATTAAGTCAATATTAGATGTAATTTCAGTAAATATTGCTTCATTTATGTGAATTAAACCGCTATTTTCGGCCTTTAAACAAGCTTCTATTTGATTGTTTCCATCAACTATCACAGAGCCATAGTTTTTCCCGGTAACTGGGGATGAAGAAGATATCAGCCACCACCTTTCTCTTGGTTTATTTATGTTTTTCATTGATTTTTATCTTTGACCTTACTTTGTGGCGAATAGCTGCAACGAATAGTAAGTAAATTACAATTAGTGAACTGACCCTCATAAGGTTCTGAATTTAAATCTCGCTCACAATAGTTATTAATCATGAACCTAAGCTTATCTACCAATTTGCTATTAGCATTATAGCCTTGGTAGGTACATCCACGTTGATAGTCTTTTAACAGCTCCTCTAATTCTTTTTTGGTGAAATCATTCATTTATCAATCCAATTTAATGTCTTTAGATGAGTATCCATATCTTTATCTTCATATAATTCGCTACAAAGTTTACATTTTGTATATAAAATATATGGATTTGCTGATTGATAGCGATTTCCAAATTGTTTATAGACAAGACCATCGCTTTCGTGTTTGCAGATAGTTTGTTCTGGATATAATATCTTATTCTGATATTCACTCCAGAGTTGAAACTGAGATAAGATTAGTAAACATCCATTCAAAGCACCTTTTTCCCAGTCGGATATAACCTTAGTTTTTGCTTCATCTACCTCATCAAGCTTTTTATCAATCCATTGGTTTAGGTGTTCTTTACTTATCATCGTCATAATTCTCAATCATAGAATCTATTTTACGTCGCAATAATTCTTGTTCTTTAAAACCAATAGAAGCAGCGCCATTAAATATCATGCTTTTAATATATAAGAGTTCCTTTTTACTGAAATCTAAATTAACTGGCCTAATTCTTTGAGATAAATCTATCAATGCTTCAATTGCATATTCAATAAAGTCATAATTAGGCACCAAACAACTTGGATACCCATAAACAAGCTTGATATCGTTGATATTTAATGATTCATATCCAACCATGAAATGATATTTTAGATTGTGTTTAAATTTAGTTTCTTCACTCATATCTTATGTCGCAACCTCTTTAATCATTATGATTTGTACCTGATCGTATTCATCTTCAATATGCATAATTACATGTGCAGCGCAAATACCCTTTCTTAATTCATCGAAATTACGTTTTTGAATTACATCAAAATGTTTGTTAAAACCTGACCACTGGACACTATAATATTTAAGAGGAAAACTGCGTAATAACATTAGATATTGATCTTGAAATGGGCGATAATAATTCGCTTCATAACGTAATCTTCCACATTTAGTGATTAAATCTTTAATCCGGACATCCTTCTTTTTAATCTTTTCTTTCAATCTTTTTATTTCTTCTTTTAAATCTTCTTCATTCATAAAGCTCACCGCACAACTTGCATTTATAATGAGGAGGATTAGATAAATAACATTTCCCATCACTCTCATGAACATGAGAGACTAAATAGCTTAAATAATATCGATTTGCACTACAACGAAGGCTTTCTACCTTCTCACTCAATTCCTTAATCTGGAGAATTAAATCATTTAGAATCACATTACTCATCAATAACAACTCTCTCTATGCGATATCATCTGCCTGCCATTAAAGACTCTATGGCATTTAGTACAGGTGTGGCTCCCCACCTTAGGTACATTAAAAAGCCATCTAGCCACATCTCTATTAATGTCACCAGGATAGCGAGGAAATGAGTCAGGCATCCTTACAGTGTTCATTTAATACTCCTTTTTGTTCTTAGCATCTAACTTTTCCCTAAGTTCCTTAAGTTCACTTATTAACTTTTCATTTTGATTGGTTAGGTCTTCAACTTGTTTGGCATCGCCCCAAATTTTAGGTGCCATTTTAGAGGCATGCCATTTTTTAATTTCGTACTCTAATTTTGCTCTTCCTAGCATTCCTGCATCTATTTTTTCGCTTCCATCTTTGTCATAATAAACAGGAATTTCATTAGGCACTTCTAGCATAGACTCCGCTAAAACATTGGATTGTAGCCGTTTTGCTTCCAAATATTGCGATGAAAACTCCGGATGATCGAATATCCATCCATATATAGTTTGATGATAAGGGAACTCTTCATACATCTTTGCAAGTTTTTTCATACCATATGGGTGAGTTGAAATTATTTTGCACACATATGAAGCCAATTCAGGAGTGTAAGTAGTAGGCCTTCCTCCTTTTCCTTTATTTTTTGATTCCATTTATTCACCATTAAAATAATCTGAAGATATAATCTCATAATTAAAATAATTATATACTTCATTACGATTAACTTTTAATAATTTTATTAAAAGTCTTAGATTTTTTCCAACTGGCCTAAATTTATCATGCTCCCAGTTTGCAACAGTGCAAGGACTAACACCAAGAATATTGCTAACATTTTCTTGAGTTAAATTCATCTCTTTTCTTTTTCTAAATATGAATTGACCTCTGCTTTCCATTATGCTCCATAGTATTCACTTATCCCCAAAATCTGTGGATAAAAAGATTCATATCATGCTAGAAACTAGCAATAGCCTAAAAAAACTAGACATTCCTTTTTTTGATCACCAATTAATTATATGATAACCAAATGATATTATCAACAGTTGACATAATATAAACTAT
>Ga0247694_1000193_pt1 | contig 17468 bp, 36 predicted proteins | sample CNK35_metaG_FD_182736 | JGI IMG/M metagenome (GOLD analysis project Ga0247694, IMG submission 182736) | Soil microbial communities from Purdue University Martell Research Forest, Indiana, United States - CNK35 | ecosystem: Environmental > Terrestrial > Soil > Temperate forest > Bulk soil...
TCGGCGCCGACGCCTCAGCTGCCGGGGCCGCGGCGGACCCGGCGGTTATCGCGAAGGCCGTGGTCGACGAAGAGCACGCCCGCCTGGCTGACTAGCACACGTGGACATCCCCGCCAGCCTGATCACCGCCGGCGCCCTCAGCACAACCTTCGGCGGCATGATCGCGCTGGTGCGGATCGCGCTCGGCGCCGAGCGCCGCCGCGCAGACGACTGGCGCACCGCGGCCCAGACCTCCACCGCAGCGAACGCGATCCTTGGTTCGCACGTCGAGAAGCTGATCAGCTCGGTGGAGCAGTTGGCCACCTCGCAGCGGGAGATGATGGCATTGCTGCAAACGGTGGCAGCAGAGCGGCGCGGCGCGGCATGAGGTGGCCGTGGCGCCGCCACCCCAACGGTGAGGCGGCCAAGCAGGCCAAGAGCGACGCGCGGGACCAGGTGCGGGACGCGAACGAATGGGCGGCGCATGTCGACCGCACCGCCCGGGCCGCCCGGGATCTGGCCCACGGGGCCGACCTGTTCGCCCGCGACATTGAACGGACGATGCGCCACCGGGGGTCGGCATGAGGGCTGTTGCGATCGCCGAAGCTGTCTACCTGGCCGTGGCCGCAGTCGTGTTCGCGGTCCTCTACGCCGCCCGTTCTGCGTGGCGGACCAGCATGACCGGCCGCAACCTGATGGCCTTCATGGTGGGCTTCGCCGCGCTTCTGGTGTTTCTGGTCCTCAGCCTGATTCACCCGGTCCCGTACTGGGTGTTCGCCCTCATCCTCGGCGAGTTGTGCTACGCCGCGACCGAACGGGTGTGGCTGCTCTGGCGAGCCCAGCAGAAGGAGAGATCGTGAAGCAGTACCTGAAGCTCTGGATGGCCCTGGCCGGTGGTGCCGCCACTGCCACGGTGACCGTGTTCGGCGGTGACACCACGGTCGGGAAGTGTGCCGCCATCGTCCTGGCCGCGGTCACGGCCGGCATGGTCTACGTGGCGAAGAACGACGACCCGACCCCGCCGACGGCTACACCATAATCGCGGCGGCACCTGACACGCCGCCTGACCTGCAATGTCTCTCATCCGACTCCCAGCGTGATTATGGTGTAGTCCAGAGATCACCCCACCAAGTCAACATGCCCGGGTCGGACAGCCGTCGATGAGCATGTGATCTGGCGGGGACCGTTTGTGGATTCCCCGGGCTCTACCCCGGAGTCCGACATGATCCGCCGCCTTGCTGCCGCCCTGACCGTGGCAGCATCCCTGCTCGTCGCATCACCAGCCCACGCGGCGACCACGGCACCCCCCGCCGAGGTCGCCGCGTTTCCTGTTTCCTCGGTGACGGATTCAATCCCTCAATCCCTCACGCCCCGGTCCGCCCCGGCCGGCTACGTCGTGCAGCGCGGCGACACTCTGTCCCGCATCGCCGCGCGCTACTGCGGCACCACCTCGGCCTACCGGTCCATCGGCGCGGCCAGCGGCATCGCCAACTTCGACCTGATCTACCCCGGCCAGCGCCTGGTGCTGAAGTGCTCCGGCGGGGTCGCGCCTGCGCGCAGGCAGCCCGCCGTGGTGCACGCCCAGACCGCCAGCGTGGCTGTCGGGGGCCGCGCCGGAGCAGTGGCCTATGCCATGCGGCAGATCGGCAAGCCCTACGTGTTCGGCGCTCTCGGGCCGAACAGCTTCGATTGTTCCGGGCTCGTGGTCGCCGCCTACCGGTCCATCGGGATCAACCTGCCGCACTTCACCGGCGACCTGCGGCACCTCGGCGTCTCGGTCAGCCAGGCGAACCTGCGCCCCGGCGACATCGTGTTCCTGTCCTCCAGCCACGTCGGTCTGGCCATCGGCGGGGACCAGGTGGTCGTCGCTCCGCAGACAGGGGAGCGGGTGAAGATCCAGACCATCTACCACTTCACCGACGCCCGCCGGCCTTGATCGGCAGAGAGGTTCCTCCCATGCACGCGCACGTACGGCCCCGGACCCCGGCCGCGCGTATCGCCTTCTTCGGCGCCATCATCGGTGCCGTCCTGACGCTACCCGTGGCCGCAGTCGCCATGTCCCCCTCCGCCTCAGCCCTCGCCGGCCTGGACCCGATCCAGGTCGCGCAGGCCCAACTGTCCAACTGCCAGCTCCTCGCCGCGCACTCCACGTCCTCGGCGCAGCGGACCTGGGCGAACCAGTGCGTGACCAATCAGCAGGCGATCCTGAAGCTGTTGACACCGTCAACACCGTCGCCGACCGGCTCCCCGACCCCGAGCCCCACCGGCACACCAACGGTCCCGCCGACGACACCGCCCGCGACAACACCACCGCCCACCACGGTTCCGCCCACGCCCAGCCCCACTCCGACCACCACGCCGCCGGCGCAGACCACCAACTGCCTGCCGCAGCCGTCCGCCTGTGGGTTCCCGGATGCCACCAACACCGGCGTCCCGTCGAACTGGGTGCCGATCCGGACGGTCCAGGGTGACGTGTCGGTGAGCACCGCCGGGGCCACCCTGGACGGCTGGGACATCCACGGATGCCTGAGCATCTCGGCCGCCAACGTGACCATCCGGAACACGCGGGTGACGTGCACGTCGGGCGGCTGGGCGGTGAACGCCCGCGGCGCCGGGCTGCTGCTCGACCACATCGCGGTCTCCTGTGGCGGCACCTCGGGCGATGGCATCGTCGGGGTGACCTTCACCGCGGCCGCGGTCAACGTGTCCGGGTGCGAGGACGGCGTCTACATGGACAACTCCAGCCCCTGCCCGGTCGTGCGGGACTCGTACGTGCACGACCCGTTCCACGCGACCGGCGCCCACACGGACGTCCTCCAGGTGGCCGCCGACGGCTGCGGCACGTTCACCCACAACACCCTGACCAACAACGACCCTCAGGGCTCCTCGGTGATCTCGGCCGATACCACGGCCATCCACGATCTGCTGGTGACGGGGAACCTGATGGCCGGCGGCGGGTACTCCATGCGCTGCCCCGACCCGGGCCACGGCACCAACGTGCAGGTGGTCAACAACCGGTTCTCCACGATGTGGGTGCAGTACGGCAACCCGCCCGGCACCGGCGCGATGAACGGCTGCGGCGACGAGGCCGTGGTGAGCGGCAACGTCCGTGACGAGACCGGGGCGGCGCTGTAGCCTGACCGTGGCGGTGTGCCGCAATAGGTAGACGGACGACATGCACACAGTCGGGATATGGGTTCGAGTCCCATTGCCGCCACGGTCTCGACACCAAGCCTGGGACGCTGGGATGTTGGGCGAGACGCTGTATCCGCGAGGACAGCGGCGGCGGGCATCGGGGAACCCATCGGGAACCCCGTCCGCCGTCCTGGAAGAGCCGACGCGCGGCATATGGTTAAGCATCCGGCCAGTTGGGTGGCGACCCGAGCAGGACGAAGCAAGCCGGTTCAACTCCGGCACCTCCCACTCCCCAAATTGAAGATGCACGGGCTCGCACGACTCGGGTATTGCCCCGTAACCGCCGCAGATAGTGGGGCGTCGCTAGGCCGGCTAGGCGCCGGCAGGGTGTAGTTGCGGCGGGTACGGCGAGCCACCAACGCAAGAAGGCCCCACGGCACCGGATCTCGGTTGAGATCGCGGGCCGTGGGGCCTTCTTCTTGTTGCTCACACCTCGTCGCGCTTCCCGTCCAGTGCCTTGAGGGCACTCTCCCTGCGGAGCTGGCGGGCCGGCGAGACCGGCGGCAACCACTCGGGTCGGTCACCGATCGCCTGCTCGACCGCGGCGATCAACGGGGCGGCAGATGTTTCCACCCTTGCCGTCTGCACTGCCGCCTGCTCGAGGACACGCAACCGGGCGCCGAGCTCGACCAACGCAATGGCGGCGATCATCATCAGGCCGTCCACGGAGAACGGCCAGACGAACTGGCTTCCTCCGTGCTCGCCGTGCTGGCTGACCGTGGAGGCCATGTGCCAGTACGACAACCAACCTGATGCGAACGCCACCGCCACGGTGGCCACGATCCGGCCGAACGCACCGAGTCGCTTGCTGGCCGGTACCCGGGTGAGTACCTCGAGACTGAGCAGCAGGGCAACCGGCGGCCACCCCGCGACCGCCGCGGCGGTCAGGTCTTCGGCGCCCAGCACGTTGGCTGTCACCGATGCCGCAATGCCGACCACGACGATGGCGCGGACGAGGTTGCGAGCTTTACGCAGTTCGCGTGTTTTCGCGTCCTGCGCACTGATGCTGGGGGCCATCGCTGGCCTCCTTCCATGTCAGGGGCACAAGCGCGCCCCCGCGGCGGCTCGTGCTGCCCGGCGCTGCGGAGCGCGCTCTGTCGGCGCTCAACGCTGCTGCACGGGGATGGTGCTGAGTTGGGCCTGACGGCCACGGCGTGGGCTCGGATTGCGCCGAGCCCCACCGGAGGTGTCAGGAGTGTTCGACTGCCTTGATCGCCATGCGTGACAGCATCTCGGCAAGGAACTGCGGCCGGTCCTCCAGCTGCGAAAGCAGCTTTCGGGCCAGCAGCGCCCACGCCCCCGTCTCGCCGTGGATGGCGACGAGGCTGGTCGCCTCGGCCACGAGGTGGCCGAGGGTCGCGTCAACGTGGGCTACCTGCTGATCAGCTTGCGCGAGGGCGACAGTGAGGGCGCCATCCTGGTCCTTCATGTGGTGCTCCCTTCGTTGTGGTTGCGTGAGCGGCGCGGGTACACGATCCCGCGCCGCCCCTCCGTACTACTGCCCCTGGCGTCGTGCCGCATCCTCGATCGCCTGCCGGGCTCGCTCTTCCTGCGCCCGGTTCGCTTCGGCTCTCGCTGCGTCCGCCTTGATCCGTTCGGCGTTCGCTGCTGCGTCTTCCGCTGTGGACATGGTTGGCCTCCTCGGCCTCGCCGCCTCGGGTGGGCGGGTTCGTGGACCTCGCCAGATCTGCACTGGCTCAGGGGGTCTTACGCCTCAGCGTTCGTTCAGGCTGCCCGGCTTGCGTCTTGCGGTCCGTGGCCCCGGCGCCGGTCGCGGCTAGCGCGGTGTCGTCTGCTCGGGGCGGGTGGTTCCTTGCTGTCTCTGTGGAGTTGTCAAGGGTGGCCTCTGTCCTGTACCTACAGTCTAGCAGATCACGTAGCTACGTGCAAGCGTGGACGTAGAGACAAGATGATGCCGAGCGTATGGTGGCGGCATGGCCACACCGAAGCCCCGGCAGATCCGGGTACCTGACGAGCTCTGGGAAGCGTTCGACGAGGCGACATTCGCCATGGGCACCGACCGCTCCAAGGCTCTGGTGGCCTTCATGCGCCGATACGTGTCGGCGGTATCCATCCCCCAAACGGAGGACGGCGATCAAGCCACCCACCCGGGACCATCTCCGGTGTGACCGAGCCCGTATCGCTGTCGTCCGTCATGCCCGCGCCCAAGCGCCCGGTGTGGCCGCTCCTGGTCCTCGCCGCGGCGGTCCTTATCGTGGCCGGCGGCGTCGGCGGGTACTTCCTGCTGCGCCCCAAGCCAGCGATCGCCGTGACCGGGATGCTGGAGCTGTCCACCTCGACGTCGCAGACGTTGGCCGGGCACTGCGCAGGCTCCGGCGCGTACGCCGACATCACCCCGGGCGCCCAGGTCACCATCACCGACGGCACCGGCGCGACCATCGCCCTCGGCGCCCTGGGAACCGGCGACGTCACCAAGAACCTCACCTGCGGCTTCCCGTTCGCCCTAAGCGTGCCGGCCGGGAAGGGCTTCTACGGCATCGAGGTCGCCCACCGAGGCCGGCTGCAACTCACCGAGGCGAAGCTGGCCCAGCCGATCCAGCTGACGCTCGGAGGCTGACGGCTAGGCCGGGTGGATCAGGTCCCGGGTCCGCATCGGTGGCGGTGCCGGCGGCGCCCACGCCGGCCCAGCTGCGGCGTCGTCCCACGAGAAGTCGTACTCGAGCAGGTCCAGGCCAGGATCCACCATGGGCGCGTCGAGCGGGTCGCGGGCCATGTCCCGGGCGAGGTCGAGGCGAGGGCGCCGGATAGCGGTTCGGATCCACTCGTTGACGAAGCCGCTCACCGGAACACCAGCACAACCACCGCAGCAAGCAGCACGGCAGCCAGGGCGAGGAGCTTCCACGCGCCCTTGGCCACACCTTGCCACACCGCGTCATCGTCGCGAGTCATCGATTCCTCCTCTGGCACCAAGTTGCCCACCCAGATCCAGATGGCCGTCGAGTGGCACTGCTCGCTCCAACCGGTCCGGCAGGCCCTGCTCACCCTGGAGCATGAAGGACTCATCGAGTCCCGGCAGGGAGTTGGAGCGTTCGTGGTGTGAGATGACCCTGAGCCGTTGTGTGGTGAAGGCGGGGTCCGGGCCTCCACACTGTCTGCAAGCACCTGCCGGCTACTGACCGGCAGGTGCGTTTTCGTTCAGGGTCGGTAGCGCGTGCACGGCCCGGCGCATCTGTTCTTCGGTGACGGCCGCGTAGACCATGGTGGTGCTGACGTCGAGGTGGCCGAGCATCTTCTGGATCACCAGCAGGTTGACGCCGGCCTCAACCATCTCGGTTGCCAGCATGGCCCGGAACATGTGCAGGTGCACCCCGGGCAACCCGATCCGCCGGAAGTACACCGCGCCGCGGGTGGACAACCAGTTACCGGTGACGGGCAGACCCCGGTACTGCACGATGTGCCCTCGCGGCATGTCCTTGACGTAGGCCCAGGTGTCCGGGTGGGTGGGCACCCGCCGGGTCTTGCCGCCCTTGCCGCGGCGGACGGTCAGTATCTGCTCGGTGATGTCCTCCCGCTTCTGCCTGGCCGCCTCGTCGGCACGGAGCCCCTGCCGGCCGGCCAGCAGTACCGCTCCGTACCACGGTCCGTCCGCCCGGTCGAGCGCGGTAGCGAACTGGTCGTGGCTCGCCGGGTGTGGTGTGCGGCCGCCGAGCTCGGGACGCCGGATGCCGCGCATCGGGTCGTCGTCGCGCTCTCCGACGTCGACCAGCCACCAGAAGAACCGCCGCAGCGTCTGGTCGTAGCACCGCCGGGTCCAGTTGGCGAGGCCGTCCTGCCGGAGGAATTCCTGGATCTCGTCGTGGTCGGCGTCCGGCAGCCCATGGGGCATGATCCGGTCGGCTCGACTGAGTACCTTCTGGGCGAGGCCGGCGCTGGCGTCGGCGTAGCCCTCATAGCGCATCCACTTCGAGTGGTCGCTGATGATGAGTGGTGTCATCTCGGTGATCCTCCAACTACCGGTGGTCGTTGACTAGCGAGTCAATGATCGAGATCGAGGTCCGGTCGTCCCGATTCTTGGGACGAAGTGATGACCCCCATCGGATGATCGACCCGGGCCACTCGACCGACCGGCCGGTCGGTTCGGTGGCCTGTCACGTGGGTTATCACCGGCGTGGCCTAATGCCTTGATAACGCCACGATCGGTGCCTGGCAACAGATCGCGGACACCTACCCCCAAAACCGACGCGATGCGTTCGAGGTCGTCGACGTCGAATGCGGTGTCGCCGGTGAGCCTCCGGGAGACATAGGACTGGCTACGGCCGATGCGGGAGGCCAGCGTGACGCCGGTCAGCCTCCGTCGGGCCATGAGCGACCTGATCTCTTCCGAGGTCGACTCACGCAGTGGTCTGGGCGCCTTGTCGATGCTGGGTAGCTGCTCTGTGGTCATGTCAGACATGTTCTAACGCTCAGCGTTATCCGTCAAGGTGGGGCCCGACATCTACCCGAGAACGCTTGACTCTACCCGTTTAGCGGGTACATCATCTCCACGTGACCAAGCCACTTGCCCAGAGGGTAGCCGCCGAGATCAGGGCGGAGTTGGGGCGGCGCCAGATGACGCAAGCCGCGCTGGCCCGCCACCTCGGCGTCTCCGACATGTACGTGTCCCGCCGCCTGTCCGACGGCACCTCCTTGGAGGTGGCCGATCTGGAACGGATGGCCGCCGTGCTCGAGGTGCCGGTCTCCGCGTTCTTCCCCGCCACTGACCGGAGCGCAGCATGAACGACCTGTCAGTCCAACTCATGGAGATCGCTCGAACGGCGGTGGCGTCATCGGATGATGCTCGCTCGCTCGCGGCCGAAAGCGTGACTCGACTTGGCGCTGACCAGCTTCACGAACTCGCCGTCCGCGAGGTCATCGGCTGGATCGAGCACCTACGGCGGGCAGAAGCGTTAAACGCCGAGCGCGACGCGACGACGCGACGCAGTGAGCGCGGCGCGCGGACCACCGAGCGGCACGCCAACATCGAAGAGCGAAAGGCCGAGCGTCGCAGTCATTTCGAGGAGTGGTTCGACGATCCGTCGATCCTTGATGGCGGCCGGACCCGGTCGGACAGCGGCAAGCCCACCATCTGGATGAACAAGGTCGACCGCACCCCGTTCATGAAGTGGTTGGGCGATCGCTACGACGATTGGTACCAGCGGGGCTGCGAATCCGTTGACTCCGCCGAACGGGCGGGGGCGTATTCCTCTCACGAGGAACGCACGCTCTTCAAGGCCGACTACTACGACGAAGGCGCCGCGGCTTGGTATGCGCTGGAGCGGGCTCGGTACACGACCGATCTCGTGAACCGCGTCTCCGAAGAAGTGCGGCTGGAGACCACCGAAAAACTCCTCAGCACGGTATTCGCGCTCGGCGACGGCGCGCGTACTACGTGGGGCCGGGCCACGGTCTTGGAGCACGAGCAGCGCATCTCGCTCCTGAGCAAGAACGCCACCGGCGTCATCGAGACAGCCGCCAGGCATCGAGCGGCGATCGCGATGATCCTCGCCGCCGGCGCCACCTGCCTCGCCGAACTCTCCGACTCGACCGAGATGCAGGTAGCAGCATGACCACGACTCCGATCACCAAGCCTCAGGGCCCGACCCACCCGGCACCCACGCGGCCGGGCGAGTACCGGGCGTCCAACCCGAACCAGCCCCGCCCGGGTGACTCCCGCCCCGATACGGACCCAGGCACCAACCCACGACCCGGGCCGTCGCGCTGGACCCACGCCGCCATCGGCCTCGCTGCCGGTTGTGCCCTCGCGGTCGTGGGGCTGCTGGTGCTGATCCGGGGGATGTCGTGAAGGCCGTGAACTTCATCGGCCCGACCGTCGCCATCAACAACGCAACGCCAGTCGAGTGCGAACTCGACTACCAGGTCGAGCGAATCGATGTCACGACCATCAGCGGCACCGAGCCGAACCCGGCCTGGGAGTTCGTCGATGCCGCCGGTCACTACCACGCCTACGACACTGAGATGAAGGTGCCGACGACGCGGCAGGTCGCCTTCCCGATGCCGCACGACGACAACTGCCCCCAGCATGACCTCGACGACGACTACCTCGACGACTACGCCATCGAACTCGTCGACGACGTCAACCACGCCGACGACGAGCCGTGCGAAGGCTGGACCCGGTACGAGACGCAGTGCGAACTCTGCGGTGAGCAGATCGCTCCCGGTCGTAGGCCGCAGGGGCCGAAGTCGATCCCCGGCCGCAGTTCTTGGACGCTGAAGGTCCCTGGCCAGTACTCGCTTACCGACCGGGTCTCGATCAAGGTCACTGCCGGCTCCCGCACAACCTTCTTCGGCTTCGCCCAGCCGTTCCGCAGTCATGACGTAATCGGCACCACTGAATTCGGTATCGGCACCACTGAGTTCCAGTGCTGGCCCATGGCGCGGCGGGCCGGATCTACCGCCGCGAACCCCGCCCCCGGGTCGAGCGCGGCCGGGTCAGCCCCGCCCGGCTGACCCACGGGGCTGCTCCCGGACGGCCTGAGGAGCAGCCCCCCACCAAACGGCAAAAGGGCCCGCCGGCGCACGACGGGCCCAGGACACGAAGTGAAGGGATCACAGCATGTCCAACGATCAGGGTACGGCCCGCAGCCAGGAAGACATCCTCGCCCGGCTCAGCGAGGTCGAAGGCGACGACTGGATGGGCAACCGCCGCGAGGTGCTCGTCGGCGCGCTCGACTACGACCACGCAAAGCCGTTCCTCAAGGATGGCGTCGGACCGGAGGACTGGACACGGCAGACGGACCCGGTCGGGCAAGGTCGCAACTACCTCAGCTTCGCGATCGACAAGGCCCAGAACCACCGTGGCCTGTCGGCCAACCGAAGCGTGGAGAAGCTCACCGAGTGGGCGTGGCTGGCCGGACGAGATGAGGTCGTCGCCGCCATGGACGCGGCCGACTACCAGAACTATGGCGTGCCGAAACTCAAGGCGTTCGCCGAGGGCATGGGCTTCGACTGGCCCAGCGGCGAGGACGATCTCGACCGGATGGCTCTCGGCCTACCATGCGGCGCCGATTACGGCTGCGGGTGTGGGCAGTGATCCCCGCCGCCGACCTCCCCACCATTCGATCGCTCATCCGGGCGCGACGGGCCGCCGGTTGGACTCACCGCCCCTACGGCGGTGGCCGCCACCAGGACCACGTGTGGACCGCACCCACGTCCAGCGACCCGTCGCGACCGCCGCGCAACACGGTCCGGCCGCGCAAGGTGACCCTGTACGAGGGCGAGTTGGAGTACCGACCGGCCGGTGCGTCGAAGGTGACCGCGTCGATCCGACCGGACACGATCGCTGACGTGGTCGGCTGGCTGCGGTTGCTCGGGCTGCTGAGCGACCCTCCACAAAGCGCGGTCGCGAACGCTGAGGCTGCCTCATGCCTTTCCGATCGGCATATGACGGGGGTCGGAGCATGAGTTGGCGCATCTTCCGCTACGAGATCCCGGTCGACGACCAGTGGCACACGATCGCTCTGCTCGGCGACCCGCTCGCAGTCGGCTGCCGGCGGCTGAACGTAGTCGAGTTCTGGGCCCGCTGGGCTACGGACGGGAGCGCCGGAGTCGACCGGCGGTTCATGGTCATCGGGACCGGTCACATGGCGCCCAACAACGCATGGCGCCACTGGGGTACCGCCATCGCGCCGGGCGGGCAACTCGTCTGGCATCTGATCGAGGACACGTCATGACCAACCTCATCCTCGGTGCCGTCCTTGCCGTCATCCTCACCGCCGTGGCGTGGGCCCTGTACCAGCACCCGGGTACGCACCGGGCCACCCGACGCCGACCACCCAACACCGGGAGCACGCGATGAGCGAGGACCTGCACCCGATCGTCGTGGCCTTGAGGCAGGCCCGCATCGACGCACGGCTACCGCAGGCGCTCGTCGCAGAGGAATCCGGGACATGGCAATCGAGCATCAGCGAATGGGAGGCCGGCGGCGAGGCCCCGACGCTGCGATCGCTGACCCGATGGGCTGCCGCGCTTGGCTACACCCTGACTCTGAAGAAGGTGGTGGACGAGTGACCGCCTACGGCATCCCCTACACCGTCAACGGCTGGGGCGACGAGGTCGTCACCACCGTGGAGGCCGGCGACCCGCGAGACCTGGGTTCGGTGTGCACGGCCGTTGTCCGCGGTACGGGTCCGGGCCCGGTGATCCTCGTCCCCACCGTGGCCCTCACGGCGGTGGATACCACACCACCGGAGCCGGAGCCGGGGGCGTGGCTCATCGGCGAGACGTTGTGCTGGCGCGACTCCATGCACACCGACGGCAGTCCCGATGATGACCGGTGGCGCGTCGACCACAGGACAATCGGCGGCTGGTGGACCTGGCCCACAGTGTGGAAGCACCTCGGCGGTCCCGGGATCACTCCTCGCCGACTGGTTCCAGAGGTGGCGGCGGTAGACGTCGACCTGCCGTGGCAGCTATCCAGCGGCCCGACCAGCCAGCGCCCCTGGTGTGTCGAGGTGGAGTGGACGCTCACCGGGTATGTGCTCGTCAGTGCGTCGGTAATGATCCGAGGCGCTGGCGTCAGGCTTGCGCCCGACGCCGCCGAGGCCATGGCCGCCGCCCTCCTGACCGCTGCTCGTGCCGCCCGTGGGGCGACGCCGTGACCCCTCAGATCGCCGCCATCATCATCCTCGGCCTCGGCATCCTCGCCATCGCCGTGTGGCACCTGCGCCCGCTGAAGGACCCCGACGACGCTGGTCTGTCACTGATCCAGGAAGACCACACCGACGACCTGGAAGCCTCGTGGGCGCTGCCGGCGTGGCAGAGGGATGGTGCGCAGTGACCACCGCTACCGCCCTCGACTGGCGCACCCGGGCCCTGTGCCGGCTCAACCCCGACCTGTGGACCACCCGCTCCGTCGCCATGGTCGCTCTGGCCATCCACATCTGCCGCCGGCACTGCCCGGTCCGCGCCGAGTGCGCCCAGGACGCGGCCGAGACGGACCGGTTCCACCTCGTCGAGGTGGTGTGCGCCGGCGTGTCCTACGGCAACAACGGGCTGCCCACCACCCGGCAGACCGCGGCGAGCGTGTGCGCGTCGTGCCGGACGTACCCGGAAGGAGGCGCGCAGTGAGCGCCGGATTCAAACTCAGGCGACCGACGCCAGACAACCATGCCAACTGCGCCACCTGGATGAAGGAACAGTTCGCGGCGCTAGGTGCCGAGATCACCGTCAGCACCGCGCCGCCGCTCGTCAAGACGGACTACGACCAGACGCCATTCGTCTGCCCGCACGGCACGACGTTCTACCACGCCCCGACCTCGGAGCAGATCGCCGAGTGGGCGCGGGGCGGTGTCGAATGACCCCCACTCAGGCCCTCGACCGCTACGAGGAGAGCAACGGGCAGGACCCGCTGCAGGAGTGGCTGGAGCTGGAAGAGGCCGAGGCGGACGAGGAAGCGGCACGGCGCTACAGGGAGGGTCGGGATGAGTAGCGTCCTGTCGCCCGACGTGGACCGGGAGGCGTGGTTGGCCGCCCGGCGTAAGGGGATCGGCGCCAGCGAGATCGCGGCCGTGCTCGGCATCAGCCCGTGGGAGTCGCCGTTCTCGTTGTACTGGCGCAAGGTCGAGGGCTGGGACTTCGAGCCGTCCGCCGAGATGGAGTGGGGCAACCGCCTCGAGCCCGCGGTCGCGCAGAAGTACGCCGACGCGCACCCCGAGTACGAGCTCGGCGACGGGCACCTGGAAGAGCACCCGTTCCAGCCGTGGATGCTCGCCACCCCCGACCGGTACGTGTGGCTGACCGAGAACCCCACGCTGGACATCTCCGGCCTGCTCGAACTGAAGACCGCGCACTCGGGAGACGGCTGGGGCGAGCCAGGCACCAGCGACATCCCGGTCTACTACCGGGCGCAGGTGCTGTGGCAGATGGCCGTGGTCGACGTCGACTGGGCCGACCTGGCTGTCCTCATCGGAGGGTCGGACTACCGCGAGTACACCGTGTTCCGCGACGACAAGGACATCGCGGTGATGGTCGAGGCCGGGCGGCGGTTCATGGCCCGGATCGAGGCCGGCGACCCGCCACCCCTGGACGACCACCACGCCACCCTGGCCACCGTGAAGCGCCTCCACCCTGACCTCGACGACACCGAGGCTCAGATCCCACCCGACATCGCGGCCGGGTATCGGCGGGCCTGTGCCATGGAGCGCACCGCGAAGCGCGTCAAAGCCCGCTACGAGACCCGCCTGCGCGACGCGATGGGCCGGGCCCGCAAGGCCACCAGCGGCGGCACGTTCGTCGCGTCACGGTCCATCTACGAGGTCGACGAGCACACCGTCAAGGCACACACCGTCGACCGCCTCAACCCCGCCCGCGCCAAGAAGGAGTCGTAGCCATGGGCCTCGACATCACCGCATACAGCAACCTCCAGCACATCGGCCTCCACCAGTTCGACCTGGAGGAGAACGAGGGCGAGCCCGGCCCATGGTGCTTCGACGAGGACCACGTCCAAGCGTTCGCCTACGACAGCTTCCCCCGATCGTTCCGGGGCATCCCGATCCTCGCGGCGCCGACTGGGTTCCCGGCCCAGTTCCTCTTTGGCGGATGCTTCGCCATGACCGAGGGGACTGACGTTCACCGCTTCCACGCCGGTTCGTACGGCGGCTACAACCAGTGGCGCAGCAACCTTGCGGATCAGTTCAACCCTGCGCCCGTCACTGCGGGCCTGCGCCCATCGATGGCCGAGCCGGATCCCGACCGGCCGTTCTATGAGCTGATCTGGTTCGCGGACAACGAGGGCTCCATCGGCGCCAAGGCGGCCGCCGATTTGCTCGAGGACTTCCGCACCCACGAGGCCACGTATCGGCCGGCCTGGGACGGCGACACCAAGTACAAGGCCTGGATGCGTGCGTGCGAACTCGCCGCGCAGTCCGGCCTCATCCGCTTCCACTGAAGGAGAAGACCGTGACCACCACTGTCAGCGACGCTGTTGCGAACCGGGAGACCGGGCCCGGCCAGATGATCGAGCAGTACGCGTCCAGTTTCGCGCAGGTGCTGCCCGTGCATGTGAAGCCGGAGACGTTCGTCCGGTTGGCGCAGGGCCTGCTGCGACGGGACCGGAACCTGGCCCGGATCGCCCAGTCCAATCCCGGCTCGTTCATGGCCGCCCTGCTCGACTGCGCCCGGCTGGGCCACGACCCGGGTACGGAGGCGTATTACCTGGTGCCGTTCGGGAACGAGATCCAGGGCATCGAGGGCTGGCGCGGCAAGGTCGAGCGCATCTACAGGGCCGGCGCGGTCGCCTCGGTCAAGGCGGAGGTAGTGCGGCAGGCCGACGTCGCGTCGTTCCGGTACGACCCGGCCACCATGGACCGCCCGCAGCACCAGGTCGACTGGTTCGGCCCGGACCGGGGCCCGCTCATCGGCGCCTACGCGTACGCGGTCATGAAGGACGGCGCCACAAGCCGGGTCGTGGTCATGTCCGCGGCGCAGATCGCCGAACACCGCAAGGTATCGCGCGGGTCCGACAAGGCCTCCTCGCCGTGGACGGTGTGGCCGGAGGCCATGTACCTCAAGACCGTCGTCCGGGAGCTGGAGAAGTGGGTGCCGTCGTCGAACGAGTTCCGCATGGAGCAGGCGAGGGCGATGGCCGAGTACCAGCGGGTCGCCGCCACGCACGACCTGCCCGCGGTGCCGGTGTCGGAGACCGTCGATGGTGAGGTGCTCGACCAGGACTGGCCGGAGACGGTGACGCCGCCTGATGCCCAATGAGCGCCCGGTCGTGGACGGTGACGATCCCCGCGCCGACGGTGTGGCTGAACGCGAACCGGCGCAGCCACTGGCGACAGTGGGCCGACGACGTCAAGACGTGGCGCGACGCCGGCCACGTCTACGCCAAGCAGGCGAAGCTGCCCGGGCTGGACCGCGTCCACATCGGGGCGGTCCTGCACTTCCCCGACCGGCGCAAGCGCGACGGGCACAACTTCTACCCGACGCTGAAGGCCATCGTCGACGGGCTGGTCGACCACGGGCTCATCGTCGACGACAGCGCCGAATACCTCGACGGCCCCGACATCCGGGTCGGCGAGATCCGGCCCGGCCGCGGCGTCGTGGTCCTGACGATCCGGGAGGCCGTCCGTGCTTGACTCGATCATCGTCGCCGCCCGGGACCGCCGTGTCGCGCTCGGCCTGGCCCAGCAGTACCTCGCTGACCGGATCGGGTTTCACCGCAACACCATCCAGACGTGTGAGACCGGTCGGCACGACCCCACCCTGCACACACTGCGCCTGTGGGCGGAGGCCCTCGACTGCGATCTGGTCCTGGTCCCGCGCACACCCGCTCCGACCGCTACGGCCGCGGGTATCGACCACGTGGCGGTCGAGCGGGTCATCGCCGGGCAGGCGGTCGAACTGACTGTGCCCGAACGGCGCCACGTGGTGGAGCTCCTCGACCGGCGTGGGGCCACCGCAGCCCAGATCGCGGAGCGGCTCGGCGTGTCCGTCCGCACGGTGGTCCGGTACCGCCAGTCGGAGGCCGCGAAAGTCACCGGCGTGTCGGAGTCGGCAGAGCCCTCGCAAGTGTCACACCTCCGGGAAACGGTGGCGGCGTGAAGCACGACTACTCGCCGGACCACACCACGGCCGCGCCCGACATGGAGCCGGTCGCGTGCGTCGTGTGTGGACTGCCGAGACCCAACCGGGTCCACCGGGACGTGCCGGTCGACACGGTCAGCGAACGCATCATGGGGGAGGCGGACGAATGGCACGGATCCGGTCGGTGAAGCCGAGCCTGCGCACGTCCCGTGTGGTCGCGAAGTGGCGGCGCGAGGTGCGCTACTTCTGGGTGTTGCTCTGGGGCTACCTCGACGACCTCGGCCGCGGCCTGGACATCCCCAAGGCCATCGCCGGGGACTGCTTCCCGCTCGACGACGACGTCACCCCGGCTATGGCCAACAAGTGGCTGCACCTGATGGCCACGACCAAGGTCGACCCGGATCGGCACCCGCCGCTGTGCCGGTACGAGGTCGCCGGGATCCGCTACCTCCACTCCGTCTACTGGTCCGAGCACCAACGACCGAACCGCCCGAGTCCATCAATGCATCCTCCATGCCCAATCCATGAGTCACTCACGGAGCCATTCAGTGAGTCGGACACTGAGCCCCCATTGAGTCCCCAGGTGCTGGAATTAGAGGGTTTGACAGAAGGGGAAGTTGAGGGGGCGGCGCGTGAGTCCGGCAGTGAACCGCCGGCCCCGCCGCCGCTCGGCCCAGAACCCCCCCGCCGCTGTCGCGACCACCTGGAAGATCCAGATCCGCCGGCCTGCCGTCGGTGCAAAACCGCCCGGGAACGCCACGAAACCTGGGCCGCCGCCAGGCGAGCCGCTGCCGCTGCCGCCCCGAAGTGCCCCGCTCACCGCGGCCAGCCCGCCCACAACTGCGCCGGCTGCCGCGCCGACGCCCTCGTCGACGGAGGCGCCTGATGCCCCGACTCATGTCCGTCGCGCTGACCGAGCAGGCCGTCATCGGCTGCGATCACGACACCGAGGTCACCCGGATCGAGTGGCGCTACCTCGAGGGTGGTGCGGCATGACCCGTCCCCCCGCCGACCCGGACTGCGCGAACGCGATCACCGCCGAGCCATGGTTCAGCGGCGACGAATCCAACATCCGGGTCCACCTCGACTGCCAACCCGACCTCGGCGGCTGTGGCTGGGGCGTCTCGTTTCCCGGCGCCCCGGACCTCCGCCGCATCCCGTGGTCGCGGGTCCTCGGCGAGGTCGAGAAGCACCTGGGGGAGAAGTGAAGATCCTCGATCTGTTCGCGGGAGCTGGTGGGGCGGCGATGGGCTACCACCAGGCCGGCTTCGAGGTGGTCGGGGTTGACAACCGGCCGCAGCCGCGGTACCCGTTCGAGTTCCACCAGGCCGACGCGCTGGAGTACCTCGCCACCGCGGACCTGACCTGGTTCGACGCCATCCACGCGTCACCGCCGTGCCAGGACCACTCGCCGCTTCGTTCCGTGGCCGGAACCCACGGCACCGGGTGGCTGCTCGAGGCCACCCGCACAGCCCTCAAGGCGACCGGGCTGCCGTACGTCATCGAGAACGTCGAAGCCGCAGCCATGCCCGGGTCGCTGGTTCTCTGCGGCACCGAGTTCGGGCTGCGGTCCGGCAACCGGTGGCTGCGGCGGCATCGCCGGTTCGCCTCGAACGTGTTCCTCCTCGGCGCCGGTGGCTGCCAGTGCAACCGGCCGACCTCACCGACCGGCGTCTACGGGGACCTGTCGCTCAACGACCGGCCCGTACGGCACAGCAAGCGGGGCGACGTCATGAAGCGAGCCGGCG
>Ga0247694_1000205_pt1 | contig 16658 bp, 19 predicted proteins | sample CNK35_metaG_FD_182736 | JGI IMG/M metagenome (GOLD analysis project Ga0247694, IMG submission 182736) | Soil microbial communities from Purdue University Martell Research Forest, Indiana, United States - CNK35 | ecosystem: Environmental > Terrestrial > Soil > Temperate forest > Bulk soil...
TCAGAGACACGCGGGATAGAAATGTTTTTGGCGTCCGAGTTTCTGTCGGGCCCTGTGTGGTTTTGTTTCTTGAGGTCAGTGGGTTCATTTTGCGTTCCTGTTTGTGAGTAATGCAGACACCATGCCAACCTTCGCGGCTCGCAAGTTATTGGATTTATTAGGGGCTGATGTATCGGTCCACCCGCTGACGTGCCCGAATGCGGGCAACGCTGCCGCGTGAGCGATGCTCGCAGGCACAATCGCGAGACCTCGTCCGACTCTGTTCAGAACCGGGACATAGCAGTCGCAAGGCTGATCTGCTGCGGAAGCTGGAACTGTTGACTGGCTAGTTTGCCGCTGCCTGCCGCCTCTAAAAAATAGTTAGCAGCTTGGCCTTCTTGCTCTTTGGAAAAGGACAATGCCGTGCCCACATCGCGGCTTTGCCCGCATTGGGGCGCCTTTTATCCAAATGCATTCCGCAATATCTATTGATTCGAATGACTTGCCCCGGCCGCCTTCTGGCACGAGACCTGCTGTTTGATGGGACGTTAGTTCGTAGGGAGACGCCCATTGAAACGGGCATGGCCGGTGAGTGTTCCGGCTAATCACATGCTAAGGAGACGCGATGCTCCGCGTCGAAATATGCGATTCGGCTGGCACTTTGATCTTAAGACTTGAAGGCCGATTCACCGGTGATGATGCTGAACACACTCGGACGCTGGGGGCGCGCTTCGCCGCGCGCGGTAGGCTTTTCGTCGATCTGACGGAGGTCGTATTCATTGACGCGGTGGGAGAGGAAGTGCTGTCTTTCCTTGGCCAGCTCGGAGCCGAGTTCGTTGCCCCCAATTCTTATGCGCTCGATGTATGTGAGCGTCTGAATTTGCGTGTGGTCCCAAACGGCAGCTCCTATCTGAATGCGTTGGGGGAGCCTCCTGCAAACGGCGACCGATCTGGTGCCAACAGATCCAAACCTCGGAAAGGGTAACTACATCGGAGCCTGCATATGCCGTCCACTGAAAGACTTGATACTCATCGCAAAGCGCTGACTGTAAATCTCGATGCCTCCACATTCGGCTCTTTTGCCGAAATCGGTGCGGGGCAGGAAGTTGTCCGGTGGTTCCTTTTCGTCGGCGGTGCCTCTGGCACGGTTGCGAAAAGCATTTCCGCCTACGACAAGGAGGTCAGTGACAGTCTCTACGGGACCGGTTCTCGCTATGTCTCCAGGGAGCGGCTGGAGGCCATGCTGGAAACCGAGTGGACTCAGTTGCTCGGCCAGTTAGACAAGACTCGCGGCAAGGACAAGCGCTTCTTCGCTTTTGTCGATACCATGTCGGCGCGAAATTACGCCGGAACAAACGAGCCACATGGCTGGCTTGGACTTCGGTTCCAGTCTCGTTCTGGCGGAGAACCTAGCGACATTCTCCTGCACATCAACATGCGGGATTCTTCCAATGTTCTCCAGCAAGAAGCCATCGGTATTCTGGGCGTCAATCTCCTCTACGCTGCTTTCTATCAGTTACAGACAAAAGAATCGTTTTTCGAAGGGCTCGCTCACGACGTCGTAAGGGAACGGATAGAGATTGATTGCATCGATTTTCGAGGTCCGGCTTTTGCGAGTTGGGATCGCCCCACGCTCCAGGCCTATTTGGTGCATGCGGGACTTGCCGAGGCCGTGTGCTTTTCGCCTTCGGGCGCAGCTCTGCCTCCTAATGAATTCCTGCACAACAAAGCTGTTGTGCTTGCACCGGGATACTTCGGCCATGTGGATCCCGTTCACGCGCAAATCCATACGCAAATGCTGGCCGCCGGCATTCAAGAGCTTCGTAGGGAATTGGGAGAATCCACTTCTGCTCCTATCGGCTGCTTTTGCGTGTCAGCGGGTCCAATCGCAGCACAAGAGTCAGCCCCAGAAATCTCCGACCTGCTGACTCGGATTAATGCACTTGTGGCACAAGGCGCCCATGTCCTCTTATTCCGCGAACGCGAGCTATACAACATGACGGCGCTCGCGAATCGCTATACAAAAGCTCCGCTGCGTTTCATCGTCGGACTTTCACTTTTGATCCGGGCCTTCGATGATCCCTATTTCAATCTCGAAGGCAGGCTTCTTGAAGCCCTCGCGCGTCTCCTGGCTCAGAACGTACGCATCTATGCTTATCCGATGACTGCAATAGATCTACAGGAAGCGATCAAAGTCTTTTCGGCTATCGACCTGGAATGGAATGAAACGAAAGGTTGGGTCTCCGCTGAACAGCTGCGTTTCACGCCTCCTCTCGAACACCTTTACGCCTATCTTCTCGCAAGTAGTTTTCTCGTTCCCATCCGAGTTCCAGCAGATTCCCCGGACGATGCGAACCATTCCGTTCCAATAAGGGAGGATGTACCAGCCGTTGGTGAGGTGTGCGGTGCCTAACTTCCGTTATCTCCCTCGATTTGTTTTTCGGTCCTTCGTTCTAGTCCTTGGGGTCAGCCTGCTGGCGTACATGCTGCATCGAACGGGTCCCGGGGCTGTTTGGAAGCAAGTCCAGGCTGTCGGCTGGGGTCTGGCTTTGATCATCATTCTGGGAGGCCTTTCTCAGTTGATTAAGACATGTGCATGGAGACAGACTTTTGCATGCGATATCAGCGCCCTCTCCTGGTCGCGCAGTTTTGGAGCGCAACTCGTCTCCGATGCGGTCGGGCAACTTGGTATTGCCGGGAAGTTGCTTGGCGAGGGCCTGCGCGTATCTATGCTGGATTCTGCCGTGCCGCTGGCCCATGGAATATCGTCTTCCGCGATTGATGGAGGATTGCATGCCTTCACAGCGGTGGTGGTCACAGTATTGGGGATTACCGCGACTCTGTTGCTCGCTCCTCTTGATGGTCGTTGGCGAATTTACACATGTCTGCTCGCTTCCGTTCTCATCGCCATAGTGGCCATTTCAGCTGTGGCTGTTGCAAGTGGGTGGCAGCTGATGGGAAACGCCGCCAGAAAGATTGGGCGATTGCCACGGCTTCACAAGTTAGTCAACGGCAAGTTGTCGGTCATTGATTCGGCCGAACACAACCTGCTCACCTTTTATCGCGACGAGCCTGTCGCGTTCTGGGCGAGTCTGATGCTCAATCTCCTTTGGCACGCGATGGCAGTCTTGGAGGTGTACCTAATCCTGCGATTTATGGGAGCAGGCGTTGGCCTGGTCAGCGCAATTGCACTGGAAGGTTTGACCAAGGTGATCAATCTTGTTGGCACGTTAAGTCCGGGTAACCTCGGGTCCTACGAAGGTGGAAATATGCTCATTGCAAATATGTTTGGTGTGACGGGTACCGCAGGATTGACGTTGGCTTTGTGCCGGCGGGCGCGGGCCATCTTCTGGGCAGCAGTCGGAGCCACCTGGATGACAGTGATGAAGAGAGGCCGGTCGACAAGCACAATGGAGGTGAAAGGCAATGATGAGGACCAGATTTTGCATCGCGCTTGCAGTCGCGTTCCTGCTGATAGCACGTGTCACTAAGGCTCAAGGCCCGGACGAGCCGTATAGATTCTTCCGAGAGTTTGTCGGCTTGAGTGAAGACCAGATAGGGGCGATCCGCTCCGGGAAGGCGGTTGCGAAGCTTGTTGAGTCGCGCACTCCTGACGAGGTGTTCGTCTTCGGCTCGGTATACGTAGAGGCGGGTCCAGAGAGCTACCTCAAGCTTGCCTCGGACGTCAACGCGTTGCGCAAGCTCCCAGGCTATCTGGCAATTCAAAGCTTCAGCGATCCGCCACAGCTTTCGGACCTTGAGGGTTTCACCCTTGAAAAGCAAGACATCGACGAACTGAAAAACTGCAAGGTGGGGCATTGCGAGGTTCAACTGCCAACCGAGGCGATGGAGAGCTTTAAGCAGTCCATCGATTGGTCCGCACCGGACGTGGCCGACAGGGTGAATCACCTGGCTCGTCAAATGGCGTTGCAGGCGCTACTCAACTACATGAATGGGGGCAATACAGCCCTCGGAGTTTATCGTGATAAGAACCATCCCGCCGCGGTGGCGGAATCCTTTGAGACGCTGATAACACGATTGAGCGCACTTCCGGTGTACCTTCCCGAGCTCAACGAATATCTTCTCGAATATCCGAAAGCTAAGACCGAAAAAGTGCAAGCTGGTTTCTACTGGGAGGAAGTTAACTTCGGATTGAAGCCCACGTTTCGGATCGTGCAGAAGGTCGTGTATCGGGGGACAAGCCCAGGGAACCCTGTTTACGCCTTAGCCGAGAAACAGCTCTACGCAAGCCACTACTTTGAAACGGCGCTTGATCTCACGGTCTGCGTCAGAGATGCACAACGCCCCGGCTTCTACATCATTACCGTCAAAGGGTCGAAGCAGGCCGGCCTTACCGGACTAAAAGGAAGCATTGTGCGCAAGGTGGCCGTAGACAAAGCCCGATCTTCGCTCGGACGGGTCCTCGCGACGATAAAACAGACGCTGGAATCACATCACACACAAGATGATTGATCGCCTTCCCGGTCCTGCTCACGACGCGAGCCCCGAATCATTATGTGCTGGAATATTCAGCGCGAGTAATGTTTAGCTTGCGCATCTTGTTTTGGAGCGTCGTTCGTTTCAGTCCGAGGCGCTCTGACGCTCCACCTTTGCCCGATATCCTTCCGGACGCGGCCTTCAACGCGTCGATAATTACCTGCCGCTCCGCTTGCTCGAATGTCGATGATGGTGATCCAGCGCTGCGGCTAGCCGTCCTCTTTAGCTGGTCGTGAGGAACTTTCAGCTCGTCCCCCTGCGTGAAGATCACGCAGCGCTCGATGTAGTTCTCAAGCTCCCGAATGTTTCCAGGCCAGTCGTGATTCACCAACGCCTCCATGGCCTCCTTCGGAACAGACCTAATGCGCTTTTGCATTTGGCGGGACAAGCGCAAAACGAAGTAATGAACTAGGAGAGGAATGTCTTCGCGCCTCTCTCGAAGCGGAGGGATCTCAATCGGGCAGACATTCAATCTGTAAAAAAGGTCTTCCCGAAATTGGTTGTTGCGTATCATGCCCTGCAGATCGCGGTGGGTTGCGGCAATCAAGCGAACGTCAACTCGGATAGTCTTCGTACTCCCCAAACGTTCAAACTCGCGTTCCTGCAGAGCGCGTAAGAGCTTTGGTTGCAGGTCAAGACTGATATCCCCGATTTCATCCAGGAAAAGTGTGCCGCGATCGGCCAACTCGAACCGACCTCGTTTCTGCATGAGCGCGCCAGTGAACGCTCCCTTTTCATGCCCAAAGAGTTCGCTTTCCACCAGTCCGGAAGGAATGGCGGCACAGTTCAGTCGAACGAAGGTACGCTCGCGACGCGGACTGCGGTTGTGAATGGCCCGCGCAAGCAGTTCCTTCCCGGTCCCCGTTTCGCCATGCAACAGCACGGTCGAGCTTGTTGGAGCGACAATCGCAATTTGATCTAGCACTCTGCGTAGCGCGGCACTCTTCCCGACGATGTCCTCGAAGTTGTGTTCCGCGCGAATTTCGGATTCAAGGTAAAGGCGTTCCTCTTCCAGACGAGCTGCCGATGCGTTCAGACGCCCGTACGCAAGCGCATTGTCCAGCGCGAGGGAGATCTGAATACTAATCTGCGTTAGCAAACCCAGGTCTTCTTGCCCGAAAGCGTCTGGCTTCCGGCTGCCGATCGCCAACAGACCCAGCGGTCCGCTCCCGGTCGCGAGCGGAGCAACGGCAACCGAGGCTATGGATTCGGCTCGCAAGTTGTCGGCAATGGTCGTCGGAAGTCTCTCGATATCACCGACTGACAATATGTCGGACCTGCGGGCGCGAAGTTTCTCGCACTCCGTTTCAGTCAGATTTGTTGAGCCCATCTCCGCCAGCAACCCTTTGCCGTCAGGAAAATCCAGCACCACACTTTGAAGGCGATGTGAGTCCTTTTCGAGAAGCCAGAATCCCGTCAGATGATTGTCGAAATACGAACGAATCGAAGTTGAAGCCGATCGAAAAAGATCTTCCATATTCAGTTTTGAAACGACGTGATTGTTGATCTCGAGAAGTAGCCGAAGGCGGTCGCGCTCGGTAGAAAGTTCCCGCTGATATTGTTCTGCACTATCCCTAGCCAGCGCGCATTCTAGCGCAATCGCAACGTGGGAGGTCAGAGAGCGGAGTAGTTCGACATCTTCGCGCACAAACTCCTGACCCCGCTCCTTAGTCGCAACCAAAAGTCCGTATTTTTGTTGGGAGGTAATCACAGGGAAAATGTAAGCGCTTCTGCCAACAGATTGGGCTGCAAACGGAGCCAACTCGGGGTGTTTCAACATTTCCGGTGATATGTCAGGCAGGAAAACTGGTTCTTGTTGCTCCAGAGCTTGTGCTGCCGCACCAATCCGCGAAATTTTGGTGCCAATTCTAATGGCGGGCGCGTCCGCTTCTCGATCAAACTCGAGAAGATGCAAAGTCTCTTGACCACTGTCCAGGAGGTATAGGTCAGTGCCATGAAGACGAACGCTACTGGACAAAACGTCGCGCAGGCTGTGGAGGACGGCTTTTACCGTCGGTTGCTCGCCCATCGCGGCGGACACATCGAGCAAGGCTCGATATCTGCTATGGGCGGGCGCCAAGCCGTCATGATCTTCCGGCATGGGCATCAGACTAGCACTACGAGAACTGTTCTTCCATATCGAGACATGCTCAGGTAGTCGGAGTCTGGAAAGTTCCCTCGGTCAGTCCGTCGTAACCTTGTGCCTGGGGCCTCGTTGCCCAACCCGCCGGGCACGTTGCCCGAATGCGGGCAACCTTACTCTTAGCGTGAGAAGGCCTTTGGAAGTTGTGTAGGGGCCAAAACCATGAAAGCACACGGATTGTGCGGTCCGATTCGTTATTTCGGTTTGGCAAGGCGCGTGCCCCTTGCTAGGGGACTGCCATTCGCATTAGGAGAGAAGACATGCGGAACACGATTCGAACATCGGTAATGCTGGTGACGATCCTGGTGCTACCTCTGCTGGTTCTCGTTGCGCAGGAGACGAGTGCTCTCCTAATCGAAGGCCAACAGGGGCAGGCAAGAGTAATTCAGGTGCAAGGCAAGAACTATGTAGAAGTCGAAGGGCTAGCGCGAATCACAGGAGGATCGCTGCGCTTCGCGGGGAATCAAATCATTTTGACTTTGCCCGGCGGCGCCAACGTAACACCTCACACGGACCAGTCCGCACCTGCGGCCGCCCTCTCCAGGCCATTCCTCAGCGCGGGGATCGAGACGATTAGGGAAATTCTTGAATGGCACGCTGCGTTGAAGAATGGGATTGAGCGCGGATATCCGTTATCGGATGTATGGTTCGGCCACTTCAGGCGGCAGATTCAATCTAGCTTGAAGCAGACGGAAGCAGCGGCCAGAACCGACATGGACCAAAGGGCCCTTCCGCTGCTGACCAATGAGTTCAATACGATGGAGGCGTTGACGGACAAATATTTGAAAATCGCCGCGAGTAGAGACTATCTGGCGCCTGACGCGTTGAATAGCGACCCGCTGGATCAGAAGCTGTTGACGTGCTGGCAATCGCTAGCGTCGACGGCGTCGTCGAATCAAGTTGTGGACGACGGTTCGTGTCAATAGGAGGTAACCCCAACGGAAGGCCCCCAGGCACTCAAACTCATGGCCCGCACGGAGAATGAATCGAAGACGACCTCCAGTGGCGTGGCTGCCTCCGGCGAAAGTTCGTTGTCAACTCCCGGAAATAGCATAGGACGAGAAACACGATGCTACGATTCGCTGTCACTGCTTTGCCGCGGCAGTTGCCAGACGTTGCCTTGTGTCCCTGAACTCGCAGAACTCAATACTCAGTCCCTCGCCATGAGCTGGAGCGCGTACCATCAAGCGCGCCGCGAATTCAATATCTCAGACGAGGGGAAAACGAATGGCCTGCAGCAGGGAAGTGTGATTCGAGAACATCGAAAACTAGGTCCAGATGTGTGGTGCTTCCGATGGTGGGAAGCAAGACCGAACGGTAACAGAGTGCACCGCCGAATCGTCTTGGGAACTGCCGAGCAAATGCGCGACGCAGCATCGGCTCGGCAGCTTACTTTCGGATTGGTGCGGGAAATCAACACTACCGACATCCGTCCAGCAGGAATATCAATGACGCTGGCGCAGTTGGCTGACCACTTTCACCAGCGAGAACTTGGCCGGCCGAACTGACGAATCTCGTACTCCGCCAAGAGGGCCTATCAAGGCTACCTTAACAAGTGGATTGTTCCGCGTTGGGGAGGTTACCTCCTTCCGAACATCAAGGCCGTTGAGGTGGAGTTGTGGCTTAGAAATTTGGAAAGGGCCGCGGGGACTTGTTGCAAAATCCGGAACGTGATGAGCGTTCTGTTCAACCACGCCCGTCGGTACGATCTCTACGACCGCAACCCAATTCAATGGGTGCGCCAAAGTGCAAAGCGCCGCAGTACTCCCGAGGTGCTCACGAGTAACGAAGTCCGGAAGCTGCTGACAGCGCTGAAGCCGCGAGAGCGAATGATGGTGTTGTTGGACGTGGCAACGGGATTGAGGCAAAGCGAATTATTCGCTCTTAAGTGGAAGGACGTTGACTTCAAGAATAGACAACTCTGGGTTACTCGATCGATTGTGCAGCAGGTCGTTGGCAACTGCAAAACCGAGGCTTCACAAAAACCCGTACCGCTCCACGATTATCTGATCAGTGCCCTAAGGGGCTGGCATCGCAGAACACCATTTCGAACGCCGGAGAGTTGGGTGTTCGCCAGTCCCAAGAAACGAGGAAAAACCCCATATTGGGGACAACAACTTCTTCGTCACCACATCCGCCCCGCGGCGCAAAGGCTGGGCATTACAAAGCGCATTGGTTGGCACACATTTCGCTGAACCTACTCGACACTTCTTCGTGCAACGCGTGCGGAACTGAAGGTGATGCAGGAATTGATGCGGCATTCAACAATCCGCGTCACCTTAGACACCTACACTCAACCGGTCACCACAGAAAAGCGATCTGCGCAGACAGCTGTCGTTAGACTCTTCGTCGCGAAATCTAAACGCAAATAAACGGGCAGGGCCCAGTAGCCTATGCCTTCTTGGTCCCTTCTTGTGCCTGCGCGAGGATGGAGCCTAATCTGTAAGTGATTGAAAGTTATGGCGGGGACGACGAGACTCGAACTCGCGACCTCTGCCGTGACAGGGCAGCGTTCTAACCAACTGAACTACGTCCCCGCTGAAGGGTGAAGCGTCACAGGTGCTGCAAAACCTTGCGCGTGCTGCAATACATCACTGGTGATGCAAACCGTTACCGGCGCTGCAAGACGTCACCGATTTTGCGAATCGTTACAGGCGCCGCAATGCCATGGTGGGCACTGTCCGATTTGAACGGACGACCTTTCGGGTGTAAACCGAACGCTCTAACCGCTGAGCTAAGCGCCCTACTCAACTAATCGTACAGTATGCCTCGCGAAGCGTCAACGCGCTCCGTTTTGCGCAGCTGATGCTACAATAATTGTGTTCGTTTGCTTGTGAGCGAACACAGCATTTTGTTTTCGGGCGCTCGTTCTTTGCAACGCGTGCTTGCACCGTGGGCGCGGTCGCCAAGTGGTAAGGCAAAGGTCTGCAAAACCTTTATCGGCGGTTCGATTCCGCCTCGCGCCTCCAATTTTTCCCTGTGGCACGGGCACACCTGGCTTTGCTCTGTCTTCAGGCACCCCGAGAAACGCACAGGCAGGATTGCCTGTGCCACCAAAGCTGTCCAAAAAACTGCGGGCCGCAAAATTCGACCTGTGCCTCTTCCTTGCACTTTGTTTCTGCAGCCAGTAAACTCTTTCTCTTGCTTTCGGGCAAAGGACTCACTCTGAGATGCTGATCGCACGGGATTACGTCGGGTACATGGCCACGGAAGTGGTGAAGCGGCTCGTGGAAGGGAAGTTGATCGAGACGAAGGTTGCGGATGCGGTTGCGCAACGACTCCGGCAGCGCATGATGGAAGAGATTACCGTCGAAGACCGGCTGAACGAGGAAGTGCGTAACATCCTCACCGAGCATCAGGAGGAGATGCGCCGGACGAGCGTCTCGTATCAGGAGATGTACAAGAAGGTGAAGCAGCAGCTCGCGCGTGACCGTAAACTGGTTCTGCGATAAAGAATCGGCGCTAATCAACAATTTCAGATCGACCGGCTGGCACGCTTGATGCCGGAGGGCGGAAAACAAAAGACTCGAGGGCAAGCGACCCGAATGCGATTGAGCCGCGAAAAGATTGTCCGAATCTCGCATCAAATCACGGATGTCCTGGTCTCCAGCGACGACGTGGAGTTCATCGAAGACCGCGACACGATCCGCCAGCAAGTCGTCCAGATCATCACCGATACGCTCCACGAAGAAGAAAAAGCCGACCTGGAAGTGCGCAAGAAAATCACCTCGCAGAAAAAAGAGATTCTTGAGGATAGCGAGGAGTGGAACGTCCTCTACCGCAAGTATTACGCCGACGAACTTCGCCGGCTGGGCATTGCGGCCGCTCCCGACGACCGCCGCCGGTAGTGATCTAAGTTCCAAGTAGGGAATTACTCCCGCCGCTCGACCCCCCTCCCCGGTTTTTTCGTAAGTGTTCATTCTAAAAGGTTTTAAGTGCTGTGTTTTGGAAGTGCGGATTCCAAAGGGGTTACGGGCGGGTTTCGCGGAAGTGCGGATTATAAAGGAGTTAGTGGCTAGTGGTGAGTGCCGAGTGGTTAGATTAGGGAAAGAGAAAAACTCCCGCTGAAAGGTGTACCCCCCTCCCCGGTGTTTTTTGTAAGAGTGGCAAACACTGGACTTATGCCTGACGCGGCTTGTAAGAGTGGCAAATGCGAGACTTAAAGTGGCTGGTTTTTCAGATCTTTGCAGATGGCTTGTAAGAGTGGCAGGGAAAGGAGTTAGAGGAGCAGTGGCGAGTGATGTGTGGCTAGTGGCGAGATCTGAGGCGGAGAATCTTTGGAAGGAGCGAGGTGGGTTGAATTGCGAGCGAAACATGGGGAATGATAGCAGGGAAGTGGATTACTGTCAAGGTACAGTACCTGGGTACTTATCATTCGAATGAGACGCGGGGAAGTCGAGGGTTTAGAAGGAGTTGGCGGGAAATTTGTAGTTTGGTGGGACAGTGAGACGGGAACGGGAAGTGAGTAGTGGGTGGTGGGTAGTGACACGGGAGGACGCTAAACGGGAATGAGAAGAGGGTGATCTACCGTTTGCGGGAGACAAAAACGCAAACGGTAGGCAAGCAAAGAGTCGAGGCACGGCCACCCGCCTCGCGTTCCGAATGATATCATGATATCATTCCAGGTATGGCGCAACTCATCGTTCGCAAGATCGAGAACGAAGTGAAGGGCAAACTGCAGCGGCGCGCGAAGCGGCACGGGCGAAGCGTCGAGGAAGAAGTGCGTGAAATCCTGCGCGACGCCACGAAGCGCGAAGGCAGGGAAAGCAGGAGGCTGGGGACGAAAATTGCGCGGCTCTTCCGACGCGCCGGGCTGAAGCCAGGCGAGGAAATCCGCGAGCTGCGGGAGATCGAGATCCAACCAGCGGATTTCGAGGAATGATCGTTCTCGACACAAACGTGATCTCCGCGCTGATGCGGAAGGAGCCGGAAACACCCGTCGTGAAGTGGCTGGACGCGCAGCCAGCGGCGTCGGTGTGGATCACGGCCATCACGTCGATGGAAATTCGCTTTGGCTTGCAGACCATGCCGAAAGGGCGGCGCCAGGACGCATTGATTAGGGCGTTCGAGATGATGCTCAAGACTATGATTGAAGGGCGCATCGCTTCCTTTGACGCCGAAGCTGGAATTCAGGCCGCGGAGCTGATGGCCCAGCGAAAGCGCAAAGGCCGCCCGGCAGAAGTGCGTGACACGATGATTGCGGGGATTGTTCTTGCGAACCGGGCGACGTTGGCGACACGGAACACACAACATTTCGAGGATTTGTCAGTTACGGTGATTAATCCGTGGAAGATTTAGAGTCACGTGGATGTTTGGCCCACCCGCCAAGAAGCTGACAATGAAGTGGGTGGCGTAGGGGAAGATGAGGTGAACGTCGGTGCCACCCGCCGTGGGCACCCGTCCATTTAAAAGTGTACAAAAAAGGACAGCCACCCCGATCCCCGGCCGGTACTCTGCGAGGCGACTGGCCCATTGCAAACTTTGCTTGAAAAGGAGAATAGCATGGCAGAGCCAAGAGCAATGAGATACACAGATATCGTTCCCGCGAAGAAGACCGTGATAGGCAGCAAGGTCGTCAACGCAAAAGAGGAAGACCTCGGAAAAATCGAAGACATCGTACTCGACGCTGGAGCCGGCCGGATCGCGTACGCAGTCTTATCCTTTGGGGGCTTTCTTGGGATGGGTGACAAGTATTTTGCCATCCCGTGGAACGCGCTGCACTTCAGATTGTCGGATAAGCACGCCGTCCTGAACCTTGACAAGAAACTGCTGGAGAATGCTCCGGGTTTCGATAAAGACAACTGGCCGAACATGGCTGATTCCACCTGGGGAACCAGGATTTATAAACACTATGGTTACACCCCTTACTGGGAAGAAGGGTCCAGCACAACGAGGACGTGACGAAAGACCGCCTCTAAATAGGGGATTGGGCCGCCCGGACTTAAGCGGGCGGCCCATTTTTGTCAGCGGGCTGAAATCCTTTGCGCGATTTCGGTGTTTCCTTTGGCACGATTTGATCTGCAAATCCGAGAACAAAGAGGCTGAAGGTCGGCGCGCATTCCTCGGCTCATGTGTTTCTCTAACACACCGCCATCCGAGAGCTAAGGCGCTGCCACCCGCCCTGTAACGCTTAGTTCGCTATGGCCTCAAGTTTTTTCTCTAAGTCCGCTATCTCTGAATTGAGCTCTATAATCATTGCAGTGACCTTTGCCGTCGTATCCAATGAGGATGTTTTGAATCCCTGAATTCCTATGACTATCGCTAGAAAGTAAAAAAGGCCCGCGAAAAAATCTAATGGGGAATGTGCAACCATGTTGTTCAACAGCGCTAGTCCAGCTCCCGTCGCGATTGCCACTAGCATACCGATCACAATGCGGAGGGTAGCTAAATAAAGTGCTTTGTCGGAGGACAAATACGCGACAACATTATCTCTAGACATTTTCAGTTGTTTTATTCTTTCCCGCAAGCGCTCTGCCGATCGTTCCGACAATTTGTTCTTGATATGCCGGATCACCGCGCGAAGCCGGGAACCAGGAGTGAACAGGTCTAATATCAAGCCGAAGACAAAGGCGAAAATCGCCGCCAAAACGATCTCGAACCAATGTCCGGCGATGAAATCCCAAAGATGATGCAATTTGTCCATCTGCCTTCTTCTGACTTATTGGCTTAGCGACAGCTTATGCCAAGCCAAGCTTTGGGTACTGCGAGCGCCGGTAAACTTCAATAGATTGCGCGTTTTCGAGTTCGCGCTTATAGAAGCGAATCAGCTTTCGAAGACGCCAATTGTCTAGCCCGTTTTCTGCATCAATCGATTGAATTTCCCACGTTTCAAACCCGATTCTCTTTTCGCATGCAAATTTTATGAACTGGTCTCGTATCTCCGAGGTGCACCTACTGTGAACGAGATATTCTTCCCAAGTTTCATTCGGCCCACGTAGCCATAGTGGGATGCTATGAACATATGGGGTAATGGACTCTGATCTTCAACCAGCAGGTAGCGGCAGAAAAACGAAAAGATGCAAAAATACACTCTCTTCCAGACGTTGTGGCCAATTGCTGTCGATATCGCCCAATCTTATAAGCCATGTATAAAAATCTGGCTCAATCACGTGCGTGAGTTTACTTTTTCTACTGACTTTTCCTAGAACGACCAAGGGGCACTTGGTCTGCTCCTCATTGGTTATGGCGACGAAACATTTATACCCAGTTAGGTGGACGGTGCTGGACAACGCAAGGTAGGGGGTTTTGTTCCTCTCCCTGACTAGTTGGGCTCTAATCTGCATTAGGTCAATCGCGATATCGGGATGAAAATTTGAGTAATGATTCAGAAAATGGTCCAAAGTCATTAGTTCTTGGAGAGAAGGATAGGAGTCGCGACTGAGGTAAAAAGCGACGACGAAGACGAAAAGGATGGCAGCGGCGCAACATGCTAATGCCCAAGCTAAAGAAAGCTCTACGGACCAAACCGCTGCGCTAACCAACAACAGAAGGGCTATGAGAAAGACCCTCCCAACCCTGACAAACGACTTGTAGGCGAGGTTGTATCGCCTGAAGATTTCATTGATTGTTTTCCTTGCAGACGCTTGTTGATCCTCGACCGCCTGCGGGTCTAGTCGCTTAGGCGCGAAGAGTTCCCATCGTGGGCCAAGCGTCGGAAAGCTTACTGTGAGAAGCTCCTCGCGGACCTCTCGCAGATGATCTAGAGCGGGCTTGAACAGCAATCCAATCAAGAAATTCCCGATGAAAATGGAGATGATCGTGGTAAGCATATGTCTCAATTAGCGAGCATTGTACTCTCTTCAGGGGATATTCCCTCACGAAGCTTTCTAACACGGCTCGTCCTGACCGACACTCTAAGACGCTCTCTAAACTCGCCGAATTTCGCGTGTCGCAGCTGTAGGTGGAGTTTTTTCGAGCGAGATCGAGAGAAGAGACGTGCGCGATCTCAGGCGAGAACCTGTATCACTTTTTGTCACACTTCATTTTGTAAGCGGTGCGCGGCGTAGCGTTACGGTGCACTCTAGAGAAAGAGTCTCATAATCCGGTGCGTGAGCGTCAGCGAATAAAAAGTCGATGCAGGGTACCGCCTGTGCCAGAGTTGGTAGGCTCAAAGCCTGCTGCCTCGTACTCAATTTGCAGGACGGAGAAGCGCTTAGAAATCTCTTCGTTGTTTCCTATAACCCTCTGTCCGGTGGAAGCCTCAAGCAAAAATGAATTTGAACCGTCCTTGGCTGCATACACATAGATCGTCCGCCGCTCGGACGAACCTTTACTATACGTGGCGTGGTAGGCCATGCCGCCCTTTGCAAAAACTGGGATATCCGCTGGCTTCTTCGAATTCTCGGCAATCCGTTGAAGATGTTTGTTCCGCTCCGCAGCAAGTTCAGCCGTAAGCGCAGCGATCTGATTCTGAAGGTCAATCTGTTCGGAACGGAGACGATTTGCATCAGCGCGGAGGGTGCTTGCTTCGGCGGAGTGGCTCAACTCGAACCACGCGAGAACGAGAACCGCAATTCCAGGCACAGCAGCCAATAAGCTGTGCCATAAAGGATGCGTCAAGAGGAAATTCCTAATGTCCGGCAAAAAAAGAAAGAGCGCGAACACCCATCCGATGATCGCCGCGATAGCAACCGCTCGTCTCATGGACGGATTCTATCATTCAGTGCTTATTTCGCGGCGGCGTGATGGTCGTAGCTGATGACCCTGGTAATTTTCCACGCGCCGTCTTTGTATTGCCACAGATGAATGAACTTGCCTTCACCAACGCCCTCGGTGTCCTCCTGTCCCGGGTGGTGGAAACGATGGACGCCCATCTCGACCGCGCCATAGCCCTTCATGTAATACACCTGCAGCGTCCCTGGAACGAGTTCGCGGGTCGTTTTGCCGCAGATATTCTTCTTTACGCTGTCGGTTAATGCGGCCTTGCCGAGGGTGACACCACCCTGATCGTGGTAAAACTCGACATTCTCGACAAAGAACGAACTGAACTTTTCCAAATCGCAGCGGTTGTAGGCATCGAAGAGGGCGGCATCCAGCGTGGCGATGGCCTTGTCCAGTTCGGCCTGGGAATTAATGTTTTCGAGCGCGGGGACCGCCTGAGCTCCCGCCCTGATACAGCACAAAGCGAATACCGCGAGCACCAGCAACGTTTTTGCAGTGAAGACGCTCTTCATGAGACTCCCTTTTCGGATGGCGTGCAGACACAAGGAGATACGTCATGCAGGGAGAGGAAGTTCCACGGTCCGTCCTGCCGGAGTACTTAGGTTAAGTCTTGGGAAAATGAATATTCAGCTTAAAGCAAATGTAGAGAATGAGAATGGCGCCGAGAGTGGACACAATGAGGCCGACGATTAGCCCAATAAGGATGTACCAGAGCAAGTGAAATATACTTTTTCCTCCCTCGTGCGGCTTGAAAAAGTCGTCGAGTACATGCCATGGTTTGGCAATTAACGCGGAATGTTCCATTTGGAACTCTGTCCCGCGCATCGTACGCTCCTCCTGCCCCGCATAGAACGCATTTGCCCCCGCTGCACAAACCAGAGAAAGTATGGGTCACGCAAATTCATCCTGGCGGGTTAATGGTCGACCAACCGCTCGCCACCCATGGGCGCGGGACACTGGCCAGTAGGCCGGTGCGGGGAAGGAAACGCGCGCCGGAATGCGCAGGGACGCCACCTGCCGGACTCGGTACGATTCAGGGAAGGTAGGGGATACCCATCGTTTCGCAGTCGATCGGTAAGATTCGAGCGGTGAAGGGTCCAACCAGCCACCTCATCCCATTCACCCCAGCGGTACCCCTTTGGAGGTGTGAAATGTTCAACTCTCAGGTGAATAAGAACGTCTGGCTTACTTTGGCAGCGGCTGCCGTTTTGACGGTGGCGGGCTGCTCGCAGTCGGCCACAGACGAAGCCAGTAACACAGCAAAGCCAACTGGCGCGGCAAAACGTGCTGCAGCAAAGCCTGCTGCCGCAACGAAAACAGCTGGTGTAGCGAAACCAGCCGGGGCGGCGAAACCTGCGACGGCAGCAAAGGCTACCGC
>Ga0247694_1000217_pt1 | contig 15846 bp, 12 predicted proteins | sample CNK35_metaG_FD_182736 | JGI IMG/M metagenome (GOLD analysis project Ga0247694, IMG submission 182736) | Soil microbial communities from Purdue University Martell Research Forest, Indiana, United States - CNK35 | ecosystem: Environmental > Terrestrial > Soil > Temperate forest > Bulk soil...
TGCGCCTCTGGAACCTGAGGAGCGCCAACATTCCGTCGATCGTGCTGCCGGGTCATCAGTCGTGGGTCTGGACAGTCGGATTCACGCCTGACGGCAACCGGCTGGTCTCCGGCGGCGAGGACCGCACCGTCCGCATCTGGCCCGCTCATGTGAGGCTCCTGGCAAACGACCTCTGCGCAGCCGTCTCTCCGCAGAAGAAGGAGCTGACCGAGAAAGAGTGGAGCAAATTCATGCCGAATGTCGAATACCGGCCGGGATCGCCCTGCCCGGTGAAGGAGTGATGATGCGAAGGAGCGTAATCACGCTGTTCGCCTCCGCGCTGCTGCTGGCATGGGCGCGCGGCGCGGCCGCGCAGACGCCCTGCGAGGATGCGCTGCGCGACGCCGAGAAGAGCTACGAGCTCGGCCTCTTCGAAGACGTTCCCGGCAAGCTCTCCCCCTGCCTCGGCAGCCCGACTTCGCGTAGCGTGGCGATCCACGTTCACTCGCTGCTGGCGCGCGCCTACCTCAACAACGAGGAGCCGGACAACGCGCGGAAGGAGATCTCCACGCTCCTCCGCCTGCAATCGAATTACGAGGCCGAGGCCGGATCGTCGGGACGCTTCCTGGCACTGGTGGCACAAGTCCGGCGCGAGGAGCAGAAGACGCAGGTTGTCTCCGTCTCCAAGACGAGCGAGAGCCTGCGCGAAGCGCCGGCGACGGTGGTCGTCGTCACCGGCGACCAGATCCGGCGCCGCGGCTATCTCGACCTCGAGCAGCTCCTGCACGACCTTCCAGGGTTCGACATCGCGCGATTGAACGGCGCCTTCTACTCGACGATCTACCAGCGCGGCTATCGCGACAGCGACAACGCCCGCCTGCTCCTGCTGGTCGATGGAGTCGAGCAAAATGACCTGAGCGCCAACCGGGTTTATCTGTCGCGGCAGTATGCGATGACGAACATCGACCACGTGGAAGTGGTCTACGGCCCGGCCTCGACGATGTACGGCGCCAACGCGTACACGGGCGTGATCAACATCGTCACGCTCGACCCCGAGGTGGTCGTCGGGGAGAAACGGAAATTCGGAATCGCCGGCCAGGTCACATCCGGTGGTTACTCCGACCGCTCCGTCGACGTCACGGCCGCCGGGACCAACACCGACGCAACCGTAGCCTGGACCGTGGCCGCGCGCTTTCAGCGGTCGGGCGCGCGCGATCTTTCCGGCCTCGATCCGTGGGACTTCACGTATCGCAACGTGGACTACAAAAGCCTGATGCAGTTGACCGGCACGCCGGAGGAGCGAGCCGCCCTCTGCGCCCAGCCGTCGCCGTACATCCAGTGCAGTGCCGCGGGAATCGCGCTGACGGATCAGGGTGAGGCGCTCGTGCGAGGCCTCGACCGCAAGCTCATCGATGATAACGGCGCCGGGTTCGACGACCAGGCGCAGAACTGGTCTGTGAACGCCAAACTGCGGATTCAAAACCTGACCCTCGGCCTTCAGTCGTGGACGAGCCAGGAGGGGATGGCCTCGGCGTATGGCACGCTGCTCGCCGGAAACACGACATGGACTCCGAAAGAGACAGCGCTCTACCTGAAGTACTCGATCCCGATGGAACGGGTGAAGATGAACGTTTTCACACGCTTCGAGCAGACGACGCTCGATCCTTCCAGAACACAATTCGACTACACGCACAACTACAGCGCCGGCTTCCTGAGCCTTTGGAGTCTAGTGCCACCCTGCGTGGCTCCCGGGGATCCACAGCCCGTCAGTTGCGCGCCGGCGTCACCCTGGTTGGAGAAGGACACCTTCAGTGAGCTCAACACTCAGATTCGAAGCGAGATCAGTCTTACCTGGCAGCCGTCCGAGAAGCTCGACGCTGTTGCGGGAGTCGAGCTTGCGAAAGGCTCGATCCAGAGCCAGCTCGAGGCGTCGCCGAGCGGGCCAGGGTTCCTGACCGGCACGCAGTTGGAGAAGCCGGAGCATAACGAGCACACCGACGCGGCGGTCTATGGGCAGGGCTCATGGAAGCCGCGGCGGTCGCTCAAGTTTGTGTTCGCCGGACGGCTCGGTTACAACAGCATCGACAATCGACCGGGGTTGTCGGGCTACGGGACGTTGTTTACGCCGCGGCTGGGCGTGATCTATTCGCCGGGGGACGGCCGGCTCATTCTCAAGGCCATCTACTCCGAGGCGTTCAAGGATCCGACCGACGAGCAGAAGTTCGGCGTAACGCGATACGTCAATGAGTTCCGCAGCAACGGATTGAGCCCGGAGCGCGTACGCAATCTCGAGCTGAGCGCGGGCTGGCAACCCAATGAGAGGCTGTCCGTCGAGGGATCGGCGTATCAGGCCAGCTACAAGAATGTGGTCTCCCTGGGCGCCGCGCGCCTGCCCGACGGCAGCCTGGTGCCGGACTGCCCCATCGGTGTTTGTCTGCAGTTCCAGAATCGCGACCGCATCCGCGTGCGGGGACTACAGGCCACTGCCGCCTATAAGGTTGCCGGTCTCGATATCTGGTCGAGCTACACTCATACGCTGCCGGTCCAGCTCAGCCCCACCGACCTCCGGAAATCCGTTGCTCGACGCCCGTGGCACGCCGATCCGCGAGCTGCAGGTCGCCGACATCGCCGCCAACCAGGGCATGGCCGGCATCGAGCGCGAGTGGCCTCACCAGTTGGCAACCGCACTGCGCGTTCACTTCGTCGGGAGCCGCAGGACAGGCGACGGAACGAACTACCCGAGCCCGTTTCAGCGGATGGATCCGTATTCGACCACCGACGTCACGCTCACCTACAGCGGCCCGTTGCCGCACACCGCGCTCCAACTCAGCGTCTTCAACCTGTTCAGCAAGAACTACTACGACCCCGGCAACGAGACGCTGCCGCGCGTGTTGCAAGCCGGCCGCACGATCAACTTGCGGCTCATTTATGGATTGCCCGGCCGTAGCAGGGACGCGCGAGCGACACCCTGACGGAAAGGAGGCTACGGCAACATTTTCGATTCGCGCCTGCTGATTCCTCAATCCACGAAGTGACTAGAAAGGAGTGAACGATGCCGAACCAAGAGCACGACTACGCGAAAGTCATTGCCAAAGCCTGGTCCAACAATAAATTCCGTGAAGATCTGATCGCCGATCCGCACGCGACGCTGAAGGCAGAAGGATGGACGATTCCACCTACGGTCAAGTTCAAGGTCAAAGAAAACGCCACTGAGCATGAATTCGTCCTGGCGCTGCCGAAAAAGCCGGAGGGACTCTCCGAGCAGGAACTGATCAGGAAGTCCGAATACTTCGTCTGCATCATCTGCATCTGCTGACAATCGATGCGCTACGATCTCTTCCTGTACGCCTTCTCAATCACCAAATTGTCTTGAAAGGAAGTGTACTGTGCCGAACAATGCAAGCGACTACGCGAAAGTCGTCGCGAAATCCTGGTCTGACCCTGAATTCCGAACCGGCTGATCGCTGATCCGCGCAAGACGTTGGAGTCCGAAGGATGGACAGTTCCCTCTTCGGTTACCATCGAGGTCAAGCCCGACGTCAGCCAGCATCACCTCGTTCTGGCGCTGCCGAAAAAGCCGGAGGGAATCTCCGACGAGGCCCTGACCAAGAAGGCGGAAGACACCATCTGCCTCCACCACTGCTACCGCGGCGAAACCGAGGCCGTCATCTGCATCTGCTGACACTCCGGCGCAGGCGTCTCGGTGGCTGTCGCCAGTTCAGTCAGCCTCCGAGGCGCTTTGCCATGGATCAGAAAGGAGACTCCGCCTGCTCACGAGACCGGCGTTCAAGAACTGCTACGACGTCGCTGTTGTGGATGACTTGCACACGCTCGTTCTCGGCGAGCGCGGAGCCCAGCTTTTCAGTGGGTCGGTCTACACGAGCATGGCCACACTCATTGGTGAAGGGCGCACCGTCGACGACATCCTGGCCGCCGCGCCGCCGTCGGTCAGCGCGGCCGAGATCTATTACGCGCTCGATCGACTGGAAGTCCGCGGCGTGATCCGCGAAAGCAGTGACGTTCCCGGCGTCTCCGCCGGGTTTTGGGATGCGGTCGGCGCCGACCCTGCGGCAGCAGTACACACGGCCGGTCAATCGCGCGTGAAACTCGCCGGCATCGGGGCCGCCGGCCTCGATCCGCTGACGCGATCGCTCTCCGCGCTCGGAGTTGAGGTCGAGCTGGAAGACGGTGAAGACTGCGATGTCACCATCGTCCTGACCGAGGATTACCTCCATCCCGATCTGGCCGCGATCAACCAAGCGCGACTCCAGGACGGAAAGCCGTGGCTGATCGCGCGCCCAACCGGCTCCATCCTCTGGATCGGCCCGCTGTTTCGGAAAGGAGTCACGGCCTGTTGGGCGTGCATGGCGCACCGCGTGCGCGCACAGCGCTTCGCCGAAAGCTACGTGCAAGTGTGCAGCAACGGCTCGCACCCGCGCGCCATCGCCAGCTATAGCCTGCCGTCGACGGAGTCTGCGGCGGCTGCGCTCGTTGCCACAGAAATAATCAAGTGGCTGGCCGGTGCCGCCAGTCCCGAGCTCGAGACCTCGCTGCTCACGCTCGATCTGGCGACGATGAGCAGCGAGCGTCACCCGGTGGTGCGACGGCCGCAGTGCCCCGTCTGCGGCGACGCCGGCGCCGCAACCCGCCCGCCGCAGCCCATCTCTCTCCAGAGCCGCACCAAGTCCTTCACGTCCGACGGCGGCTTCCGCTCGGAACCGCCGGAAACGACGCTTTCGCGCTACAGCCGGCACGTCAGTCCGCTGACCGGCGTCGTCACACACCTCGCGCGCAATCCCGCGCTCGCCTCGCCCGTCACCCCGGTCTATTTTGCTGGCCTCAACGCCGCCAGAAGGAACGACTCGATCGAGTCTCTGCGCGACCACTTCCGCGGCGGCAGTGGAGGAAAGGGAAAGACGGAAGCGCAGGCGAAAGCCGGCGCCATGGCCGAGGCCATCGAGCGCTACAGCGGGATCTTCGACGGCAGCGAGCCTCGCATCCGGGCCAGTCTCGAGGACCTCGGTGCCGCGGCGATCCATCCGAACGACTGCATGCGATTCAGCGAGAGGCAGTATGCGCAGCCGCGCGGCGCCTCGGTGCATCGGTTCAATCGCGTGCCGGTGCCCTTCGACGAGCGCGCCGAGCTGGAGTGGTCCGCTCTCTGGTCGCTGACGTTCGAACGGTTCCGCTATCTGCCGGCGGCGTACTGTTACTACGACTACCCCCTGCCCGCGGAGCAACGCTTTTCCTGGGCCAACTCCAATGGCTGCGCGGCCGGTAACTCGCTCGAAGAGGCCATCCTCCAGGGATTCCTGGAACTGGTGGAACGCGACTGCGTGGCCGTCTGGTGGTACAACCGCATCATCCGTCCCGCGGTGGATCTGGCGTCGTTTGACGAACCGTATTTCGCGGCATTTCTCGGCTATTACCGGTCCCTGCATCGCGATGTCTGGGTGCTGGACCTCACGGCAGACTTCGGCCTTCCGGCGTTCACCGCCGTCAGCCGCAGCATCAGCGGGCCAACCGAGGAGCTCATCATGGGCTTTGGCTGCCACCTCGACCCGAGGCTCGGGATCCTAAGAGCACTGACGGAGATGAATCAGTTCCTCCCCGTCGTCATCGCCCGGAGCAGCGATCCCAACGCATCCTTCGACACCATGGATCAGGACACCCTGTCGTGGCTCACGACGGCGACGCTGGCAACGCAACCACACCTTGCACCGGCATCGGGCACAACCGTGGCCGCCACCGACTACAAACAATTCGAGCACGGCGATCTGAAGGACGACGTCGAGGCCTGTGTTCGCATCGCGGCAGAGCGCGGGATGGAGACACTCGTGCTCGATCAGACTCGTCCCGACATCGGTCTGCCGGTCGTGCGGGTCGTCGTTCCGGGCATGCGTCCCTTCTGGCAGCGACTCGCACCCGGCCGGCTCTACGACGTACCGGTAGCGCTCGGGTGGTTGCCGGCTCCGCTGGCGGAAGAGGAGCTGAATCCCGTGCCAGTCTTTTTCTGAGGCTCCGCGATGCCAGCACGGATCCTGCTGCTGCACGACGACGCCGGCTCCGGGGCGGCCGCCGACGGCCTCACGCCAGGCGTGCGCGCGGCTCTGGCCCGCCTCGCTGGCGAGGGTGCGCCAGAAGACGAGCTCGAGGCGAGCGTGCTGGAGACGGACGGTTCGACGGGGCTGCCGCTGCTGCACTTCGCACTCAACCGCATGGCGCGGCGCGGCGAGCTGTCCTACCGCGCCGCGGGTGACAGCGGGCCTCTGGCCACAGCCACGGTTACGGTGCCGATCAATCTCCGCGAGACGGACCCCGAAGCGCATTACCAGTTGTCGCGCTTCGCCCTGGTGCGCCGCATCGAAGAACGGATCGTCATCGAGACGGCGATGTCACCGGCGCGCATGACCATCGACGATGCGCGCGTGCTGCAGCTCGTCATGGCACTTGCCACTCCCCAGCGCACGGAGGATCTCACGTCCACCTTGTCGCATGACGAGGTCTCCGCGCTTTGTTCGCTTTTGCTCGGGTGTCGCATGCTCGCCGAGGCGAACGAGGACGAAGGGGCGCTGGCGTACTGGAACTTTCACGACCTCCTCTTCCATGCCCGAACGCGTTTCGGCCGCCACCAGGGCAGGTTTGGAGGCTCCTATCCGTTTCGCGGCCGCGCGGAGCCGCTACCGGTGGCGAAGCCAGCGATGTCTGACGATGTCGTAGAGCTGGACACACCTGAGCTCGGGGGCGATTTCACCGCCATCCTCGATGGCCGCCATAGCTCGCGCGACTTCGGCGATCCACCCCTGACACGCGGCCAGTTGGGAGAGTTTCTCTACCGCTCCGCGCGAATCCGCGACACCTACGACTTCGGCGGCATGGAACAGCAGCTCAGCAAACGTCCGTATCCGGGCGGCGGGGCGGTGTATGAACTGGAGATCTACGTCTCCGTCCGCGCGTGCGCCGGCCTTGCACCCGGGCTCTATCACTATTGCCCGAGGAGTCACCGCCTGGCGAGGCTCGGCGACAGCCGGGAGGCGCTGCTGCGGCGGGCAACGCAGCCGCCTCACGGCGCGCCGCAGGTGCTGCTGACCATCGCCGCGCGCTTCGGCCGCATCTTCTGGAAGTACGAGTCGATGGGGTACGCGCTCATCCTCAAAGACGTCGGTGCGCTCTTCCAGACGATGTACCTCGTGGCGGAGGCCATGGGCATCGGTGCGTGCGCCATGGGAGGCGGCGACTCCGACCTCTTCGCCGCCGCTGCCGGTCTCGATTACTACGCGGAGACGTCGGTAGGCGAATTCATCATCGGCAGTCGGGCGAAGGAAGATCAGCGATGAGCCATCACTACCCGATCATCGATGCTGATTGTCACGTCTGGGAACCGGCCGGGATCTGGGGCGATTATCTGGAGCCGGAGTTCGGCAGGCATTTGCTGACGCCCGGCCTGGAACTGGACGGCGAGGAGATCTTCCATAAGGTCTCGGACGATCTCATGGCCGCCGGCCCGTCTGTGTGGGAGCGCAACTTCGCGGCATACGGAATCACCGGCTGCGACGCGGCCTCGGTCGTGAAGGCCCTCGAGGTCTTAGGCGCGGATTGCGCGTTCCTTTACCCCTCCGTCGGTGGCTGGCTCTTCGCGGTCGATTCCATGGATGCGGCACTCGCTGGCGCGTTCGTTCGCGCCTACAACAGTTGGCTACGCGACTTCTGTGCGCACGACCCGGAGGTGCTGCGCGGCGTCGGCGCGGTGAACCGGCACGCGCCGGAGGAGATGGTGCCGGAGCTGCGCCGCATCGCCGGCTTCGGATGGCGCGCCGTCGTCGTGCGGCCCAATCCAATCAAGGGACGCTTGCTAAGCGATCCCGCCTACGAGCCGTTCTGGAGCGAATGCGAGCGGCTGGACATCGCTGTCGGTATTCACGAAGGAACGCATGCGCTCGTGCCCTCAGCCGGCGCCGACCGCTTCGGCACCCGCTTCGCCATGCACGCCTGCTCGCATCCGATGGAGCAGATGATGGCGCTGCTGGCGCTCATCGAAGGGGGCGTGCTGGAACGTCACCCCCGTCTTCGCTTCGCCTTCCTCGAGGCCGGAGGCGGCTGGATTCCCTACTGGCTCTGGCGCCTCGACCGCGAGTACCACGACCTGGAGTGGGAGGTGCGCGGCAACGTGACCATGAAGCCATCCGATTACTTCCGACGCCAGTGCTTCGTCTCCGTTGAGCCAACGGAGCCGTACCTCGGTCCGCTCATGGATTTCATCGGTGCCGACAACATCCTCATCGGGTCCGACTTCCCGCACATGGACCACGATCCAGACGTCATGAAAGACGCGATTTCGCTCGAAGGCACGCTGTCGCGCGCGACCGTCGAGAAGTTGCTCTGGGACAATCCAAAGCGTTTTTATGGCGTGTAGGCCGGCACGGCCGGCAGCGTTGGTTGCCCAAGGCTCGGCCACCATTTCGTCAGATCGTTCTACGGCGCAGTGCGCGCAGGCTTCCAGGGCAACGGCACCGACCTATTGCGGCCCGCTACACAACCGCTGAATGGCCCGCGGGATCTCTCCGAGCGGCAGCACCTGATCGACGCATCCGGTCTTGATGGCCTCGTTGGGCATGCCGAAGATGATGGCGGTCTGCGCTGACTCGGCGATGGTGCGGCCGCCGCGCTCGCGGACGCGGCGAATGGCCTGCGCGCCGTCGTCGCCCATGCCGGTCATGATGACGGCCACAAGCCGCTCGCCGCAGGCCTCGCTGGCCGAGGAGATGAGCCGGTCGACCGAGGGCGCGTAGAGGTCGGCGGGCTTGGCCCGAAAGACGCGTAACTGCAGACCATCGGCGAAGCGGCGCACCTCCATCTGCATGCCGCCGGGAGCGACATAGACGGTGCCGTTCTCGAGCAACTCACCGTCATCGCCCTCTTTCACCGTGTAGCTGGTGAGCTTGTTGACACGCTCCGCGAAGAGGCGGGTGAATGCCTGGGGCATGTGTTGGGCCACCACGATCGGAAGCGGCAGCAGCGGCAGGTTCTGAAAGACGTGCTGCAGCGCCGGCGGGCCGCCCGTGGAGCAGCCGATGGCGACGAGCTCGACTCCCCCTTCGCACGCCCCGGGCAGCTCGGATTCGGGCGGCAGGACCTGCTCTTCCTCGACGATGCGCCGGCGCAGGTTCTCCATCCGGATGTCGGCCACCTGCAGCACCTTGGCGACGAGATCGCGCTCGATCTCCTCGAGCCGCGGCGAGACGCGTCCTCCCGGCTTGCCGATGAAGTCGACGGCGCCGAGGTCGAGAGCCTTGAAGACACTCTTGTCACTCGACCGCGAAGAGACGGCGATCACCGCCGTCGGCAGGTTGGCCATCAGCCAGCGCAGGAAGGCGAAGCCGTCCATGACCGGCATCTCCAGATCGAGCGTGATCACGTCCGGCTTGTGCTTGATCACCTGCTTGATGCCGTCCTCGCCGTTCACGGCCGTGGCCACGACTTTGATCTGGGGCGAGGACTCCAGCATCCGCGAGATCGTCACGCGGTTGTAGGCGGAATCGTCGATGACGAGTGCACGAAGGGGGCGGGCGGGCGAGGTCAAGCGGCCGCCATTCTATCGATGATCGGCGGCGGCATATGTGATGATGACGATCCCGACGAAGGTGCGGGAATCGGGCGAGAAATGACTCCCGAGCCTTCGCGAATGACCCCCGAGTACTTCATGAATGACTCCGATTCATTTGCGAATGACCCCCGGGTACTTCGCGAATGACTCCGAGTCATTCACGAATGACCCCCGAGTACTTCGCGAATGACTCCGAGTCATTCACGAATGACCCCCGAGTACTTCGCGAATGACTCCGAGTCATTAACGAATGACCCCCGAGTACTTCGCGAATGACTCCGAGTCATTAACGAATGACCCCCGAGTACCTCGCGAATGACTCCGAGTCATTGACGAATGACCCCTGAGTACTTCGCGAATGACTCCGAGTCATTAACGAACGACCCTGAGTCATTTGCGATACCAGGGCCGGCAGCGAGCTAAGTCAGTACCTATCAGCTACTTGACGCGTTTCAATGCCGCTGATGAGATGGAACTGCAACTTTTCTCCCTCTCCGGTGTCTTCACACTGAATCGATGAACGATCTGGCCACGACCTATGAGGCGGAGTACCCGGTGATCGTCCGATTCGCCGAGGGGATCCTGGCCGGCCGGGGGGACGGGCACGACATCGCCCAGGAGGCCTTTCTCCGGCTGCGGCGAAGTGACGTACCGGCCGGGCGCGCGCGCTTCTGGCTTCTTCGCGTGGCGCGGAACCTGGCGCTGAACGAGCTGCGGCGGCGGCAACGGCTGGAGCGGTTCCGGCTCCTCTTCCCCTGGATGGCCGGACCGGCCGATCCGTACGAGACGGCCGCGCGCCGCGAGGGGGAGCAGCGTCTGCGAGCCGCTCTGGACGAGCTTCCGCCGGAGCTCCGTGCTCCGCTTCTGCTGCGCGAATGGGAATCGATGTCCTACGACGAGATCGCGCACGCACTCGACGTCACGGTGGCGAAAGTGAAGAGCGACCTTTTTCGCGCCAGGCAACGTCTGCGCGAAGCAATGAACCCCGAGGTGAACGCATGAACTGTCCCGATCGCGAAACGCTCTCCGCATACTTCGACGGCGAAGCGCCGGAGATCGGCGAGCACGTAACGGCCTGCGGCCACTGCCGCGCCTTTCTCGACGACCTGACGGCCATTCGCGCGGCGGTAGTGTCGGCGCGGCCGGAGCTGGGGAGAGCCGTTCCCATCCGGGAGCGCCGTCGGCGCAGCACTCCGAGACTCGTCTTCGCGCTGCTGCTCGTCATCCTCCTGGTCGTCCCGGCATTGCTTCTCCTGCGGCATCGGGAGCCCATCGGCGGCGCGTTCGGGAACTACGATGCGGGCGGACGGGCGGTGATCTACGTGAAAGGACGCGAGTGATGCGGTACCTGGCCATCCTTGCCCTCCTGCTCACGGCCGCGGCGCCTCCTCCTTCACTGATGACGACGCCGAACCGGATCCGATTCGTGGTGCGGTGCGTCGAACAGAACGCCGCCGGGAAGCGAACGCTGTACGAAGCGGATGTCGACGGCCCGCCCGGCACCGATTTCACGGTCCGCCTGCGCGACCACGGCTTCACGCTCGATGCGATGTTCGTCAGCGAGCTGACCACATCCGGCAAGCTCGACGTCCGCAGCAGCCTGACCACGCGCCGCCGGCACGGCACGTCGCGGGCCGGCCTGGCGCTTTGGGAGGAGGACGCGCAGGAGCACCGCTTCGTTGTCGGTTTCGATCAGGAGATCGAGCTGTTGCCGTTCGGCGGCGCCGGCAGGGCGGGGCTGCTGAAGTTCGACATCGTGCCGGAGCGCTCGGCCGGCACGGGGCCGATGCGCATCCGCATCGACGACGTTCATTCGAACGGCGCAATCACGGTGGACGCGTTCCGCCAGCCGCACTGGTATGCCGTCGAGGCGGAAATCGACGACGGCCCGGCCGTCATCAGCCGAGTGAGCGGACGGATCTTCGCCGGCACAGCAGGGTCGCTCGCGCTGCCGGCGCTGGGCAACCTCATGATCACCGCGCGGACGTTCGAGCACGCCGATCCCTGGCACTACACCGACATCACGCTCGGCGGGCGCCTCTTCGCCCGCCCCTCGCGCGGGGTCATCTGCCGCGGCGAATGGCAATCGTTCCCGATCGACGCGAAGCGGACGTTGCGCATCCGTGTCGCTCCCGAAGAGACAGGCCCGGGCAAAGGAGAATGTTCATGAAACGCTTGCTCATCACCTTGTTCGCGGCTCTTTTCGCGCTGCCTCTCGCGGCGGAGGTCGCGCCGGAGCACCTCGTCCGTCTCGCGGAGTCGTTCCGCATGGCCGAGGTCCTGGGCCCACGGGTCTGGCCCGGGTTCACCGCGGCGGACAGTCCGGTCATCCTCATCGACGGCAAGAGCGAATACCTTCTCAACAGCAGGGAGCGGCCGGAAGGCTTCACCGCCACCGACCAGACCTTCCGCGGCAGGATCGTCTACTTCCGTCCGAGCGTTTTCCCGCCGTCGCTCCAGGCCAGCTTCCCGGCCATCGGCCGGCCCGCGGTCGTCATCGGGACGCCGGAGGGAACGAGCACCGAGCCTCCGGTCTGGACGATCGTCGTTCTGCACGAGCTGTTTCATGTCTACACCTTCACGCATGGCGAGATCGAGAAGGTGGCGTCGCTGGCCATCGGTCCCTCCGACGACGGGCGATGGCAGTTGACGTATCCGTTTCCGTACACCGACGCGCGCGTCCGCCGCGCCATGCACGTGGCCGGGCACGCTCTCTACGGCTGTATCGGGAGCGGCGCGGATCTGCCGTATGAAGCCGATGTCGCGGACGAAGCCGTGCGCACGTTCGGCGACCTCGTCGACGCGTCGTTCCCCGGCACGAAGGACCGTTCCTACATGAAGTTCGTCATCACGAAGGAAGGCGTGGCGCGCTACTTCGAATACCGCATCGCCGACCTGGCCGCGCGCGACTACAAGCCGACGGCCGCCTACGTGGAGCTCGAGGGCGCGAACGCATTCACGCGGGCCTGGGACAGCTACTACAAGGCCATGCCGTTCCAGATCAAGCACCTCGGCAACGTCTCGCAGTCGCGCAACGAGTTCTACAACCTCGGTATGGGCATCGCGCTCGTTCTCGACCGCATCGAACCGGAGTGGCAGAAGAAGTACTTCGACGCGGGAGTGTGGCTGGACGATTTGCTCCACGAGGCAGCGCAGGGGGTAAAGGCGGCGAATGCGTGTCCGATCACCGGCCGGAGCCAGCGCGAGGACCCTGGCGTGGCTTCGAGCCGCCCATTAATTAATTAATTAACTGATAAGCCAATGACCACGCGCCGCGATAGCGGCAACAAGAGGATAGCCAGGGGTGCGAGCGCTTTTTGCGAGCACCCCTGGTATCGAGGTCAATCCAGATCGTGCCGCGTCAGCGGCACTGGATCATCAAACGAAGATGCGTCGCGATGACGACGCACCTACCTCTGATACACCATGTCGTTCTTCAAATGCCGCAGCTTGAATCGCGTGGAGAGGGAGATGAGCGACTCGCTGTGGCCGAGGAGGAGATAGCCGGCGTCGGTGAGGCGGTGGTAGAAGTTCGACACCACCACCTTCTTGGATGAATCGTCGAAATAGATGATGACGTTGCGGCAGAAGATCACGTCGAGGTGGCCGAGGAGCGAGACCCGGGCTTCGTCGTAGAGGTTCAGCCGCCCGAACGAGACGCGGTTACGGATGTCGTCGTGGATGCGCCACGAGCCGTCGTCGCTGCGGGTGAAGTACTTGTCGCGCAGCGGCGTGTCGGTGGCACGGAAGGCGCTCTCGCGATACTGGCCGCGGCGCGCCTTGGCCAGCACCTGCTGGTTGATGTCGCTGGCGAAGATCTCGAAGGCGGCACGGTCGTAGTGCCCCGCTTCCGACAGGAGCATGGCAATCGAGTACGGCTCCTCTCCCGATGAGCATCCCGCCGACCAGATGCGGATCTTCTTGACCGACTTGCGCTCGAGGATCTCTGGGACGATCTCCTCGGAGAATGCCGCCAGTTGCGCCGGCTCGCGGAAGAAGTAGGTCTCATTCGTGGTGACGAGGTCGTAGATCTGGTCGAACTCCGCCTCTGCACGCGGGTCGTACTGCAGGAAATAGAAGTACTTCTGGAACGAGTCGAAATTCAACTCCCGGGCCCGGGGCGAGAGGCGCTTCTGCAGCAGATACTTCGACGTATCCGCGAACCACATCCCCGTCCTTTTGTAGATCTGATCCCGCATCAGCCGGAACACGTCGTCGGGCAGATCGAGATGGTGGTTCAAGGAGAGGTTGAATGTGGACATTGTGCAGTCGATTAGTGGATTAGTGGATTAGTGGTTGGTGATCAGGGCACGCCAACTCGAAGTCACGCGCTGATCTACGAATCCACTGATCTACTAATCTACGAATCCACTACCTTTCATCATTGCTGAAGCTATCGAGCACTACCCTTTCATCGCCTGCAAAATCGCCGCGATCACCACCTCGCGCCGGCTGTCGGCCGTGCGCCACGCCTCTTCCAGAAGATCGCGATAGAGCTGTTTGTGTCGGACGAAGAGGTCGGAGACCTCATCGAGGATGGCGCTGTTTTCGAGCGCCCGGAACAGGTGCGGAAACGATTCCCGGTCAGGCAGCTTATCGAGCGCCAGGACGGCCGACTGCTGGACGTACGTATCGGGGTCCTGCAGCGCGGCATAGAGTGCCGGCAACGCGGTCCGGTCGCCGCGGACCGCGACCGACGTGACCGCCGCGGCGCGGATGCGCCAGTCGTCATCGGTCGTGGCGAACATGAGGTAATCGAAGACTTCCTCCCCCGGCACGCGGCCGAGGGAGAGGATGGCCGCGCGGCGGACTTCCAGATCGGACTCGTGAGCGCAGTCGAAGAGCACCTGTTTCACCCGCTCATCGCCCGACTTGCCGAGGGCCTCGATGGCGGCGATGCGAACGGGAGGGAGATCGTGATCGAGGTGATGCACGAGCGGCTGCAGCGCGGCGGGGTGGCGGTACTCGCCGAGCGCCTGCGCGGCCGCGGTGCGAATCCAGATGTCGGAGTCTTCGAGGGAGCTGATGAGCGGCTCGAGTCCCTGGGCCGGGCGGTGGCGAACGATGGCATTGATGGCCGCGAGACGTACGGCCGTGGCCTCATCGGCCAGCGAAAGCACGAGCGCATCGGCGAAACGCTCTTCGCTGAACTTCCCCATCAGCGAGACGGCTTTCTGTCGAATGACGGGATCGCTGTCCTTCGACGCCAGCAGGAGCTCGTCGTGATACCCCTCCCCCTGGATGTTGACGAAGACCGAGAGCGAGTTGAGCTTCATCGGCACCGACGGGTTCTGGAGCAGCCTGCGGATCTTCGCCAGCACCTGCCCTTTCATCTCAGGGAACGCGGCCACGAGCGCGGAGATGGCGTTGACCGCGGCCTGCTGCGAAGCGACGTCGGCGTCGTCGAGCTTGGCAAGGAGGTAATCGATCGAGCGCGGATCGACGATCTCGCCCAGGGTCTCGATGGCCAAGCGGCGGATCATGGCGTTCTCATGATCGAGCAGGGGGAGGATGTTCGGCCCGGCTTCCCGTCCGCCGATCACGTTCAGGACGCGCAGGAGCAGGGCGATGATCTCGTCCTCTTCCGCGGTGCGGAGCGCCTCGAGGATGGATGGCACGGCGGCGGATCCGAAGTCGATCAACGCCTGCGCCGCGGTTTCGGCGGAGTCGGGATGCTCCAGGCAGTCCATCAGCACCGGGAGCGCCCGCGCATCGCCCGACCAGCCGAGGAACTTCAGGATGAAGGCCTTCACGTCGCGCTTCGGCGTGGCGTGGAGGTGTTCGATGAGCGGATCGACTTTCGATTCCGGGAAGGATTCGCGGAACTTGCGCTGGATGAGCAGCCGCTCGGCGTGTTCGACGATCTTGGGCTTACTGGCCTCGGCGATGCGCACGAGAGCGCGCAACGCCGTCAGGTTCAGCTTGTCTTCGGCCGCGATGATCCGCAGAAGGAATGAGACCGTCCCGACGTCGGCGATCTTGCCGAGCACGGGCTTGCGCAGCGACTTTTCCCTGTACAGCGACAGGATGGCAGGCAAGGCGGCCCGGTCGCCGATCTCGCCGAGTGCCTCGATGGCGTGGAACTTGAGCCACAGATCCTCCCGCTGCAACACGCGCAACAGGTGCGGCAGCGCGGCCGCATCACGGTACTTGCCGAGCGACGAGACGACGGAGGACGAGACGTTGATGTCCGGCTCCCCCTCCAGCGACTCGACCAGGATGTCGAAGGCGTCGCTGCTGCGCAGGTCGCCGAGCAGGTTCAC
>Ga0247694_1000227_pt1 | contig 15484 bp, 9 predicted proteins | sample CNK35_metaG_FD_182736 | JGI IMG/M metagenome (GOLD analysis project Ga0247694, IMG submission 182736) | Soil microbial communities from Purdue University Martell Research Forest, Indiana, United States - CNK35 | ecosystem: Environmental > Terrestrial > Soil > Temperate forest > Bulk soil | place...
CTATGGCCTCGGCGTCCTCACGGCCGACTTCGACAACGACGGTTGGCCCGACATTTACGTCGCCAACGACTCCACTGCCAGCGCGCTCTATCAAAATAAACACAACGGAAAATTCACCGACATCGCACTCGAATCTGGTTGCGCGTTAAGCGCCGACGGCAAGCCGCAAGCCGGCATGGGCGTCTCCGCCGCCGACTACGACATGGACGGCAACCTCGACATCGTCAAAACAAATTTCGCCGGCGATACGCCGTCGCTTTATCACAATCTCGGCGCTTCCGTTTTCGAAGACACAACATTTCAAGCCGGTCTCGGCAAACACACCCAATATCTCGGCTGGGGCTGCGGCTTTTTCGATTTTGACAACGACGGCTGGCCCGACATCCTCATCTGCAACGGTCACGTATATCCCGAAGTCGAACAGCTCACCACCGAAACCGGCTATCCGCAGCGCAAGCTTCTCTATCGCAATCTGCGCAACGGCCATTTCGAAGATGTTTCTCTCAACGCCGGCTCCGGTATCTCTGCTCCAACGCCTTCCCGCGGATGCGCCTTCGGCGATTTTGACAATGACGGCGACCTAGACTTCGTCGTCAACTGCGTCAACGCCCCGCCGCAACTCATCCGCTGCGACTCGACCAACAAAAACAATTGGATCAAAATTCGCACCATCGGCGCAAAATCCAACCGCAGTGGGATCGGCGCCCGCATCACATGCGTCACAAAAAGTGCCGGCCAGGAAAAGCCGCATCGCCAGATCGACGAAGTTCGCAGCGGCGGCGGCTACTATTCACAAAACGATTTGCGCGTCCACTTTGGCCTAGGCGAAGCCCAAAAAGTGGACCTCCTCGAAGTCCGCTGGCCCAGCGGCCAACTCGATTCCCTCAGAGATCTAAAACCCAATTTGTTGTATTACGTAACAGAAGGCCAGGGAATTACCGGCACCGTCGATTTCGCAAAGCTAAAGCGTTAAACAAAAGCGTTGTCATCCTGAGGCTATCCGACCAGGATAGGCGAAGGACCTCAACTGAAAGGCCATCTCCCAAACTATCCGCGAAGCGCCATCCCGTTTTCGGCACAAAGCGTCCGTCAAAAATTCTCCAGCATCCACACATTCGAAGCCCCGCTCGCTTCCCAAATCGCCAAACGCTTCCCATCCTGTGAAGGGATCGCCCAACCGATATAAGGACTTGGCTCTTTCACCGCCAGCTTCACATGCCCTTGCAAATCCACATTGACGATCACTTCTTCGCCCTCGCGCGGTGACGCGCACGTCCAGATGCTCTTCGAATCCGCCGCCCAGTCAATCGATCGCACGCTCCGCCATTCTTTCAATGCGATTTTCCGCGTCGAGCCGCCGCGCAGCGACATAACCTGTATCTCCGCCTCTTCTTGTGCACGCAGTTTTTTCGCCAGCGCCAGCATTTCTCCGTCAGGCGATAGCGTCCAGTTGAACAGTTGCCACTCCGGATCGGAAATCTTGAACATCAAGTTGCTCCTCCCGGTGTCGGAATCAAACTCATAAAACTCCAGCGCTTCATTCGCGTAGCTGCTGAAAATGCACTCCCGCGACGGCAGCCTCGCGCATTGAAAATTGTTGATTTCCGGATATTCCAGCACCGGCTTCGCCTCACCGCCATTCAATGGCACCCGCATTATCCGGAACATCAGCGCATTCTGCCGCGCATTGGCACTGGAGTTCGTGGTCACCTTCGCTTCCGGCCCTTTGTCGGCCATGGTCTCATGCGACGCAGGCTGTTCCCCCGCTTCATGCCCCTTTAAAGTCGCATACATAACCTTCGTCCGGTCGGGGTTCAATCGCAAAATATTTGGTTCATCGCCGCCCGTGTCCAGCAGCTCCGGTGCTCCTTGCCCAACCGCCTGCTTATAAATATGGAATTTTCCCTCGCGGTTCGAAATATAAAGCACTGCCTTCCCGTCCGGCGTCCATTCATACGGCAAATTCTTGCGATCATCCAGCGTCAATCGTTCCGGCAGTCCTACCGTCTTCGTTTTCTTATCGATCTGCGACACATATACCGCCGGCTGAATATTCGTCCGCAAGAACAAAATTTTCTTTCCGTCCGCGGAAGCGTCCATCACCGGTTTGTGATCCGGCCCATTCGTGATTCGCACTCGCTCTCCGCTCGCCAGTCCGCTCTTCGGGTCCATCTGCATCGCCCACACATTCGAATCGCCCTGTGCTGGCGGCGGCTCTGATACCGAAAACGCCAGCCGCCCGTCGGCAAGCCAGGCCATTCCGCTGTTCAGTTGCCGGTCTTTCACCACGATCTGGTTCTCCCGGCTCCCGACCACGTGCGTCTCGATTTGCACGTCTTCGTCGTACCAGTTCGGAAAATAGATGACGCATACAAACGCCAGAATCCGGCTGTCCGGCGACCACACCGGCACACCATAAATCGACCCGCTCGAATCCACCTCTTTGTGCAAATCGCTCCCGTCCGCGTTCATCGTCCAGATTTCGCGCCGTGGATACTCGCCGCGCAAAAACGCCACCTTCTTTCCGTCCGGTGACGGTCGCCCGAACTCTGCGTCATCCGCTAATTTCTGTGGTGTTCCGCCCAATAGCGAAACCTTCCACAGTCCCGGCCGTTCTTTCGCGCTCGCCACCGCCGAAATCAAGACGTGGCTCTGGTCGGGATACCAGCTTCCCCACGTCACCCGGAAATCCACTGGCAGCATCACCTGATGAATCTCTCCGCTCGTCGTATCCTTCACATGGACGCCCACCTTGTCCGAGTAAATCAGCATCGTTCCGTCCGGCGAAATCGCTCCGCCTTCGACCGGCGCATCCGGCGAGTTTGTCGTCAGCCTGACCTCCCGCGGCTGCAACGGCCTGATCGCACGGTGCCCCGCATGCCAACCCGCCGACACAGCTCCCGCCGTAACAAATAATCCCGCGAGCCCCCACCAAACAACCCTCGCGCTCCATCGGCCCGTCGCTCCGCCGGTCACGCGACCTAGAAATCCCGCCGCGCCGTTCCCGCTCCCATTAAGCCCGTGTCCGTTCTTTGCGCTAAATCCGTTGCCGTTCCGCGCCCCGTTCTCCAACTGTTCCATCGGCGCCATAAACCGGTACCCGCGCCGCGAAAGCGTCTCAATAAACACCGGATTGTCCGCCGAGTCCCCCAGCGCGTCCCGCAGCCGCTTGATCGCCGTATTCAGGCTGTGGTCGAAGTCCACAAACGTATCCGTAGCCCACAGACGCTTCCTCAATTCTTCCCGCGTTACTAGGTCGCCCGGCGTCTGCAGCAGCGCGGACAAAATTTGTCCAGGCTGGTCCTGCAGCTTCACACGTATGCCGTTCCGCCGAAGCTCCAGCGACTTCGGCTGGAACTCGAACTTGCCAAATCGCACCGTTCGGTTTGTGTTAGGGTCGGTCGCCATAAGTCACCTTCAGTCATCTTCATTACCTATACGAAGCCCATCGTAGAAAGTTTGATGCGCGCCGCATAATTTCTTGTAATTTGCCCCTGTAACCTGCCGTTACACAACGGTTTAGCCTGTTACCGCCAAATCCCTATCCCGTCAGCGCCGGTGCATTGAGGTACCCGCTAGGCCGCTCAATTATTCCCCTCGAATACTGCCTTCCGGCGGTTTCGAGGAGCTTCCCCGTGCACCTGTTTAGACGCGTCTCTCTTATTCTCATCGTTTGGGGGGGCCCGTTTTCGACATCGTCCGCCACCCCCACACCTGCCCGCACTCCGGACGCCCTCGCCCCTCACGTCCGCCTTTCCGTCTTCAATGACGCCGGAATCCCTGCCGATACACTTGCCCAGGCCGCTGCCCGCGCCACCGCAATCCTCGCTCAATCCGGAGTCGAGCTGGACTGGCTCGACTGCGGCCGCCCCGATCCCTCGGACTTCTCTCAGCGTGCCACGCCCTGCTCCGCCGTCGCCTGGCCGCATCAACTTTCCGTCCGCATCCTTCCGCGCGGCCGCTCCATCGGCGCAGACATTTTCGGCCAGGCCTTCCTCGACCGATCCGGCTCCGGCGCCTACTCCAACGTCTACTTCAACAATCTCGCCGCCAATCGCGAACACGCCCAGCTCTCCGACGGCGACATGCTCGGCTTCGTCATCGCCCACGAAGTCGGCCACCTCCTCCTCGGCTCCAACTCCCACTCCCCGGTGGGCCTCATGCAAGCCCGCTGGGACTCGCCAGCCCTGCAATCCGCCTCCCGCCACACACTCTTTTTCACTCCCGCCCAATCCGCCACCCTCCGCTCCCGGTTGTCTGTCGTCTTGCCGAATCTTCCGCTTCGCTCCCTTGTGCTGGCGAGTTTGTAGTGACGCATCCTCAGACCCGTTCTTTTTCCCTCTCCTGCTTTTTCTTTTGCTTCGCGTTTCATGACGGTTTTTTCGTGAGGTCGATGTCGGCGATGAGAGCGTCGAGGGGCGAGTCGGTTGGCGCTCCCGCTGGGTTTTGGTTTGGACGCGGTTTGGACGGTTCTTTGATGTTGTTGGTGCGATCGTAGGCGATGGCGGGTAGGGTTCGGAGGAGGAGGCTGTTGATGTAGGCGAGGACGGCGGCGCGGCGGGTGGAGATGTGGATTTGCGCGACGAGATCGAAGAGATTGCCGAGAGCGAGATTGATGCATTGGGCGGTCTGGAAATCCTGAGAGTTTTTGAGGAGAGCGGCCTTCAAGTCTTTCTTCATGAGTTCTCTCGGAAATGGTTCGCTTTTCGCAAAAGGGTTTAGACCTTGCGGCGGCGAAGGACGCTGTTGAAGGCTTAATGCGGCGCAAGTTTCCACTGTCCGAAGAAATCGACGGGCGAACATGACGCGAATCAAGATGTTTGTGGATGTTGACGACCAGGAACGAATTTGCCTGCGCAACACTGGCGTACAAAGGGTAGAAGAACTTCGGAAGAAAATTCTCCTAAAGTCCAAGAAACGCAGCCGCGAATTCGATCAATCGAAACTCAAAAACGTTTCCATTTCACGTCTTTCTCTGCAGCTTCCGCACTCTTTGTCAAAATGCCGTGGTAGCAGGGGGCAAGTCAAATCAGCGTCACTCCATCTCAGGTGCCGCCCCTACTTCGTCGCTTCCGCCGGCTTCCCGCTTCCTTCTTTCACCGTCCGAATCCCATCCACCGCCAATCCCTCAAACCGTTCCGTCAGCCCGCTCGGCCAGCGCACTTCCACCCAGTCCACCTTCGCCGCGCCGCCCAGCCCAAAGTGCACCCGCATATCGTTGTTCGAGTCGAAGCTCGACCCGCTCCGGACTTCCTCCACGCGAACGCGTTTACCCTGGGTGCCTTCTGCGAGGGGCGCATCGGCCTGCACGCGAATCTTTGCCCCAATCCCATCCCGGTTGGATTTCGTTCCAATCGTCTTGATCCCAATCCAATGATTCCCGCTCTTCACCTGATTCACCAGCAAACTCAGCGGCTCATTCATATTGCTCACGACCGCGGACATTTTCCCGTCGTTAAACAAATCGCCCAGCGCCAGCCCGCGCGAACTGCGCGCCGTCGTAATCCCCGGCCCCGAACTTTCGGAAGCGTCTTCAAATTTTCCGTTCCCCAAATTGTGGTAAAGCAGCCGCGGCTCTTCGTAATCGCTCCCCAAATGTTGTTTCGTCACTTCCGGATACACGTGCCCGTTCACCAGCAACAAGTCCGGCCAACCGTCATTGTCCACGTCCACAAACATCGTTCCCCATCCCAAATATTTCGTGTACAGCCCAAGCCCCGCCGCGAACGTCACATCGTCGAAAGTTCCGTCGCCATTGTTTCGATAAAGCGTCGCCGTATCGTCCGAGAAATTCGTTTTGAAAATATCCAGCCGCCCGTCGCCGTTGTAATCGCCAATCGTGGAGCCCATCCCCGCTTGTTCTTTTCCGTCTTCATTGAACGCCGCGCCCGCCACCACCGCCACATCGGTGAACGTTCCATCATGATTGTTGCGATACAAAATACTCGGCGTACTGTCGCATGCAACATAAATGTCCGGCCACCCGTCGTCGTCAAAATCAAAGGTCGAGACGCTGAACGCATAATGCCCGTTCGTCTGATCGATTTTCGCCCTCGTCGTCACATCCTCAAACGTGCCGTCGCCCTTGTTGCGATACAAAATGTTTTTGCTCCATGGCAATCCGCGCGGCCCGCACATCACCGGAACGCCTTTCCAGATGCACGAAGCGCGTTCGCCCGGCCCCGGCGCCGTGCTCACGTCAAAGTCGACGTACGTCGCAACGAACAGATCCAATTTCCCGTCGCGATCGTAATCGACAAACGCGCACCCGGTGCCCCACGCTTTTCCACTGCCGCTCACATGCGCTTTTTCGCTGCTGTCGGAAAAAGTTCCGTCGCCGTTGTTGTGGTACAGAATATTCTTTCCGTAGTACGTCACGTACAAATCGTCAAACCCGTCGTTGTCGTAATCGCCGACGCAAACGCCCTGTCCCCATCCCGAATTTTTCGCAAGGCCCGCTTTTTCCGTAACATCAGTGAACGTTCCGTCGTGATTGTTGTGATACAGGTGATTCGTCGGAGGTTTTTTCCCCGCGAGCGGTTCCAGCGTCGTTCCGTTCACGACGAAAATGTCCGGCCATCCGTCGTTGTCGTAGTCGAAAATCGCCACGCCTGTCCCCGTCGTTTCAATGATGTATTTTTTTGAATCTACGCCGCCAAAAACATTTCGCCCCGCCACTCCCCGCTTTTCCGCTTCATCCAAGAAATAGGCAAAAGTATTTTTCTTCGTCGCAGAATCCTGCGCGAACGCAACCGGGTTCTGCATTGCGAGAATTCCAAGTAACGAAAATCTGCACAGCGTTTCGCGTACGCGAAAGGTAGAAACGATAGATCGGCCCATGAGTGTCTCGAAATCGTAGAACCCGCGCGGAACGCGGTCAAGGCGTAATGCGCGTGCCGCCAAGTGTGACGCGGCAAACTGATGTTAGGATGGAAATGTTGAGCCAGTTCACGTGATTTCTTGCTGCTTACAAAAATGTCCGCGCGCCGGACTTTGTCTTCTGGCACTCGCATTGTTCGTGTCGGTTCTTGCCGTATTTGGCCAAGAGCCAACCGGCGCGACGGCGAAAGCAGACGAGAGTTACGCGGCCGGAATCACAGCTCTAAAACAGCAGGACCTTGCTACCGCGCGCAAGAAGTTCCGGGAAGCGGCGCAAATACTGCCGGAAAGTGCGGAAGCGCACAATTCACTCGGCTATGTTTTGCTGCTTTCCGGCGACGTGGATCCTGCGATTGCGGAGTTGCGCAGCGCGACGCGACTGAAACCAGCGTTCGCGCAAGCTCATACGAATTTGGCGAACGCGCTTTTGCAAAAAGGAAACACGGCAGAAGCAATTCAAGAGGCGCGCGGGGCCGTGAAGCTTGCACCGTCGAACTCCGATGCGTACCGATCGTTGGGGCGTTCACTGAACGCTGCGCACGACCTAGCCGGAGCGGTCACTGCGATTTCCAAAGGCGTCGAACTTGATCCCGACTCGGCGGAGCTTCACGACGATCTTGGCGTCCTCCTTGTCAATCAAGGCAAGCACCAAGAAGCAGTCGAGCAATTTCAGGCAGCGATCAAGTTATCGCCGGATGCTACGGACGCGCCGTTCCATCTCGGAGTTTTGTACTACGAGCAAAAATCCTTTTCTGATGCGCGAAATCTTCTCGAACAATCGGTTCGCGCGCGGCCGAAGAATGCGCTGGCGCAATATTATCTGGGATTGACCGCGCGCGATTTGGGCGATGTCCCCAATGCGATTGTTGCTTTCGAGGCGTGCGTGAAGTTGCAACCCGCGAACGAAGCGGCGCAAAAACAATTGGGACTTTTGCTGCAGCGCGCGGGACGCGCGGACGAAGCACTGCAACTTTTTCGCGCCAGGGCGATGCGGCGCCCGGAAGATGGGGATGCGCGCAATGATCTCGGCCTTGCATTGATGGAGACTGGAGACGCGCCGGGCTCGATCGCGGAATTTCGAGCGGCGCTGAAGATAAAACCAGACGATACGGGCTACGCAACGAATCTCGGCGCTGCGTATCTTCAAAAGGCGGATTTTGTGGCTGCCGCCCGGGAATTCGAACTGGCATTGGAGAAAGCTCCGAATAATCCAACGCTGCACTACGATTTGGGACTTGCGCTAAAGCTTCGGGACAAGCTGCCGGAAGCGATTGTCGAATTTCGCAAAGCGGAGGCGCTCGATCCTGCGCAGCCCGACGCGCCGTATACGCTGGGAGTCACGTTGTGGCAGCAGGGTGATTTTGAAGCTGCGGCGACCGAACTTCATGCGGCGATTCGAGCCAAGCCGGATTATGCCGAAGCGTTTTATACGCTGGGAACAGTTTTTAAGCAGCAAGGGAAATTGCAGGAGTCTGTCACGGCGCTTCGCGAGGCGCTGCGGCTGGAGCCGGATTTTGCCGGCGCGCACACCACGCTCGCGGCTGTGTTGCGGCAAATGGGTGATGCGGAGGGCGCGGCGGCGGAAGCGCGAGCGGGCGTGGAACTCGCCAAGCGGAAGACGGACTTGCAGGCAGCGCTGTTTGCGACCAATTCCGGAAAGCGGCTGCGAAATGCCGGGGATCTGGAGGGCGCGATTTCGCAATTTCGATCCGCGATCAATGCGGCGCACGATTTTGCGCCCGCACACTATGAGCTTGGATTAGCGCTGCGGCAGCAAGGAAAAAAAGAAGAAGCAACAAGAGAGTTTGCGGAAGCCGGGACGCTGGATCCGAAGCTGGTTGCTCCGGAAAACTGAACGCGCCTATTTCGGCAGTTTTCGCAGGGCAACGAGTTCAGATTCGACGGGAACGCCCTTGGCCACTTTGACGCGAATGACCGCCTCAAATGGAGATAGTTGACTTGAGTCGTTGACTTCCAGCCGCTGAAGTAAAGTCGCCAGATAATTTTCCTTCGTAACGTATTCGACCGCGGCCTGAGTGCCAATTGTGGTGGTGCCCGCCAAAATCAGTTCGGAGTGGCGCGGATCAATTCCTTTGACGAGCGCCACCACTGCATAGTCTTCGGTCAACGGGATATTCGCGGGACTGGCAAGATAGGTTGCGGACTCACCCTGGCGAGGCGTCACATTGACAATTTCCATGTTTCCGGCGCGCGGACCCTCCTGGATGCGGCGGAAGAAGAACTCTTTCGTGCTGGGAATTTCCTGAAGGGTGAGATTTTCGCCGGGCGAACCGATGAAGATCAAATCGTTGTTTTTTGCGTCGTCCAGTGAGAAGAGGCTGCCACGTTTTACGCGCAAAGACTGGTGCAAGGATGCAAAGACAAGATCGAGGTTGTGTATGGCCAGAACTTCGCCCACACCGGTGTAGTGGTCGAGGATGAACGCCTTTCCGTCTCTCTTGGCATCGAAATAACGCATGCCAAAAGTTGGCACTCCGACGAATTGGGCATTACTGAAGATTGCCCACGGTTCTTCGGGACCGGTTATAAAGCCTTTCCAAAAAATTCGGAATTGCGCCGGGGATTCTGGTGGAGCGGCCGCAACCTGGCCTGAACCGTTTCGATGCTCGCTCGAATACTCGCGCGCAAGCAGCGCAATCGTCAACACGAGGGCCAGGCTCAGTCCAATGACGGCGGCGACCCAGGCTCGCGGCGCCCTTGTGGGCTGAATCCCATTGTTGTGTGCTTCTGCCGTTCCAGCTTGCGGGGACAAAGTGCCACGGTCATGAATGACCACCGCGTAGCTGCCTTTTGGCACTTCGACAATCGTCGAGTCGTTCGTACCTTCGGAGCTGTAATACTCGGCGAGTTTTGAGCGGAGCCTGCCCGCCTGGACTCGAACCATGGAATCGAGCTGCGGGTCGAAGTCCGCCTGACGGCCGAAGACCTCTGTGGCGATCTGATATTCCTTTACTTGAACGCCGGGGTGTTCAACAGCCTGTTTGGCCAAATAGCGGAGGAGTTTGCAGAGAGACTCGGAGCCGTGGAGCGTGTGGCTATTTACCAAACGCTCGATTTCAGCGAGGAATTGCGCTCGGTCGGACACGGTGACTCCGGTGACATCAATGTAACAGCAGAGTAGCAGGCCGCGCATGTGATTGCAATAAATGGATTTAAACGATGTAACAGTATCAAACCTTCTGAGACTTACCTCACCCAGCGAAAAGGCAGATAACTCGGAGCACATTTTTGTTTCGTTCGTAGTGTCGCAGGGGGGTGTCTTCGGCACACGCAACACGCCTCGGAACTGTAGCGATGCAGTTCCGCAAATTCAGACCCTTTTGCAACACAAGTCGAGACGGTAGGTGCGCTAGAGCTTTAGGAAGTGCCTGCAGACTGGCTGGGGTAGCCCAGTCGCGCAGGATTTCAGTGGGCATGATCAGGAGGGGTGAATGAAAAAGCGCTTGTTTGTAGGTTTTGTCGTAGCATTTTGTCTCGTCGTAGGGTTTTCCGTTCCACGATCACTTGGCCAGGCAGTGTTTGGGAGCATTCTCGGCACGGTGGTTGATACACAAGGATCTGCGGTCGTCGGAGCCAAGGTTACGGTTACTTCTGTAACAAAGGGCACGGCCGACGAAGTTCTCACCAACGACAGCGGTAACTACACGGTTTCGCATCTTATTCCCGATACTTACAACATACGCGTGGAGGCGCAGGGCTTCAAAGCGTATGAAGTGAAGAACGTTCAAGTCTCCGCTGATACCTCGGCGAAGGTTGACGCAACAATGGCCGTCGGCGCCGTCACGCAATCCGTCGAGGTCACCGGCGAAATTCCACAATTGAAAACGGACCGAGCGGACGTGGACATTCAGTTTAACGAGAAATACATTTCGGAACTGCCGGTTCTGAACCGGAATTTCACGAACTTCGAATTGCTGTCGCCTGGCACGCAGAAACTGGTCGGCTGGAGCCACGCGGCGACGGAGAATCCCCAAGGCGGCGGGCAGATTTTCGTGAATGGCCAGCACTTCAGCGGCACGAACTTCGAATTGGACGGAACTGACAACCAGGATCCGATCCTCGGCATTATCGTCGTGAACCCAAACCTTGACGCGATTGGCGAAGCAAAAGTCGCGTTGCAGGACTACGATGCGGAGTCTGGCAAGGCGACTGCTGGCATCGTCAAAGTGCAGACCAAGTCCGGCTCCAACGATTTCCATGGGACGGGTTTCTTTTACTACCGGAACAGCGACCAGGAAGCGCGCGATCCGTTTACGAATAAGCCTGACGTGCCTCTTGCTGCAGCCACCTGGAAGCAATTTGGTGGTTCCGTGGGCGGCCCCGTCATCAAGAACAAACTTTTCTTCTTCGGCGACTATCAAGGGACAAAGCAGCAGCAGGGTATTACGAACCAGTACACGATTCCGACTGCTCTGGTGGAAAGCACCTGCGGTTTTGGAAAGACTGGCAATTGCGACCTTAGCGAGTATTTGACTGCCTATGGCGCGGTGAACGGCCAAATCTACCAACCTGGAACATTCGTGCCCAGCGCATCAGTGACATCGCCGTGTTTTGATACGGCACAGAATCGGGCGACTGCATTGCAGACCGGAAATTGCCGCGCGCCGTTTGTGGGTAACCTAATTCCGAACACTTTGATTTCGCCACAGGCCACAGCGATTCTTGCGCTGTTCCCGGCTCCATCCAGCAATCCGGCAGGCCCGGCCTGCGCCACAACGGACACTAACTGCGTAACAAACAACTTGGTTACGACGGGAGCGGGCCCATTCGATCAAAAATCATTTGACACACGCATTGATTACAGCGCTCCTCACAACTATCAAGTCTTCGGGCGGTTCAGCCTTGATTACTTCTCCCTATCGGGCAAGGGCGGATTGGGCGATCTAGGTGGACTTGGTTTTGGACCTGGTGGATTGAATGGCAGCTCGAACGTACATAACTACAGCCTAGCGACCGGCGTTACGAAGCCTCTGGGAACAAAATGGCTGACTGACTTCCGGTTCGGTTATTTCAAGTACAATCCGCAAACGGCTTACTCCGATGCCAGCGCATCGCCTATGGACGGATTTGGAGTTCCTGGCCTGAACAGCGGCCCGGGCGTTGCAGGGCCGCCGGTTACCGGAGGCCTGTCCGGGTTCGATTTTAATGGCACCGGTGGATTTACGCCGTTCGGCGACGGCCTCAACATTGGCCGCTGCAATTGTCCGCTGACGGAAAGCGAACAGCAGTTTCAGTTCGTCAACAACTGGACGAAAACCCAAGGCAACCACCAGATCAAGTTCGGGGGAGACATTCGTTACGCGATGAACCTTCGCGTGCCGAGCGATGCGAGCCGCACCGGTCTGCTGCACATAAATGCGGGAGACACCTCCAATGGCGGCTCGGGTGGCATAAGCTTCGCTACGTTCCTCTTGGGCGACGTAACGTCGTTCGAACGGTTCGTTAGCACCAGCTTGAACGCCGCGGAACGCCAGAAGCGATGGTTCTTCTACGGCCAGGATTCCTGGCGCATATCTCCTAAATTTACGATGACCTACGGCTTGCGCTGGGAGATTTATTTCCCGGAGAGCGTCAACGGCAAGGCTCAAGGCGGCTTTGCGAATGTTGATACAGGCATTATCCGTGTGGCTGGCATTGGTGGAAATGACTTGCACGGAAACGTCAGCAACACGTACAAGGCTTTCGCGCCGCGGCTCAGTTTTGCGTATCAGTTTGATCCGAAAACCGTTCTGCGCGTTGGCTACGGACGCGGATTTGACATTGGCGTGTTCGGATCTAACTTCGGGCACGTGGTAACGCAGAATCTTCCGGTTCTCGCGAACCAGACCCTTACAGACACGAACTGTACGCAGGGAGCAAACTGCGGATCGGGCGCGACGGGCGACCGCAGCGCCGTCTTCACGCTGGCAAACGGTCCCGATCAATTTGTGCCCGTTACCGTTCCAGCTGATGGAATTCTTCCGCTGAGAGGACCCGCGGGTAACGTCAGCCCGAGAATCCGGCCGACGACGCAGCGGCTACCAACTATCGACCAATGGAATGCTACGGTGCAGCGTCAGGTTACACCAACGCTGAACGTGACGGTCGCCTATGTCGGAAACAAAGGCACTCACGTCTTTGCCGGCAACGGGCCTTCCTACAATACAAACGAAGCCGCGATTGGTGCGGGTACGGATACTTATGGCTGCCTGGCTCCCGGCGCTGCGGGGAACCCGAGCGTAACGCAGTTTGATTGCAAGGCAAGCTTCAGTGCATTCCAGCCGCAGTCGTTCCGTCGCAGGCTGTTCTTCAACGGCGTCCCGGCGTTTACCTATCCGAATTTCTTGGATGGGAGCGGGAAGCCAATCACTTGCTGCTCGGACAGTCCGGGAGATTACTTTGGCAACGACGCGGACAACAAATACAACGCGCTGCAGGTGAAAGTAGAAAAGCGCGTCAGCAACGGTTTGCAATTCCTGGCTCACTACACGTACTCGAGGGCTTATTTCTATGACGCGGGGTATTTCTCCGTGAACAAGAAATATGCGTGGGGTCCTGACGACTTCAACCGCAATCACGTGTTTGTCGTTAATACCGTCTATGAGCTGCCGATCGGTCGCGGCAAGAGGTTCATGGGTGACGCGGGCCGCACAGCGGATTTGCTAATCGGTGGATGGCAACTTACGAACACGCTCAACTACAGTGGCGGTCTACCGTTCACGCCTAGCATAGGCGAGTGTGGTCAGATCTCGGACGCGGGGCCGTGTCGTCCAAACGCAACGGGCAAGCTTGGTACCGGGACAAGCCGCGATTCAGCCGGTAACCTTCAGTGGTTCACGCCGCTGCCGAAGGGTGCTCTGAGCCAATCGCCAGACGTCTTTTCCAATACGGACCTGACAGGACTGGACACCTGCACGCTTGCTCGCCCGACATCGGGAGTGTTCTCGCTTCCGGCATGCGGGCAGATCGGCAACGTCGGGCGCAATTCGTACCGCGGTCCGCGTGGCTTGTATTCGGACATGGCGATGGCGAAAACGTTCAACATTACGGAGCGCTACAAAGCGCAATTCCGCTTTGACGCTTACAACGTATTCAATCACCCGGTGCTGGCCTTCAGCAGCACGCAGGGCAACACCTGTATCGATTGCGGCGGCGATTCTGGCCGCATCACCGACATCGAAAACAACAACTCACCGGGTTCGCCGAGTGGAATGCGGCAACTGCAATTCGGCTTCCGGTTCCTCTTTTAACCCTGCAACACCCCAAGAAAAACGGGGAGTCCCTCACGGGCTCCCCGTTTTTTGTGTTTAAATCGTCGGCGGCTCGACGCCTCTTCATGCGCAGATATAGCCCACTGCTTGTCGTGGTTGCATCCCTCTTTACGTACGGCTTTTCCTTTTCCTGCATAAGAGTTAGTGCGGAGCAGACGGATTCCGCTTTTGCGGAATCGCGGCGATTGCTGGAGCAAGGAAGATTCCCTGAAGCGATTGCGGCGCTCGAGGAATTGAGAAAGAGCAAACCGGAGTTGCACGGGCTTTCGCGCGAGCTGGGGATTGCGTATTACCGCAAGGGCGATTACCTGAATGCAGTGGCGAATTTGCAGAGGGCGATCAAAGAGAATCCGAATGACAGCGAGGCGACGCAATTGACTGGGCTTTCGCTGTATTTAGCGGGGAAGCCGGGAGAAGCGATTCCATATTTGGAGAAAGTGCAGTCGTGGTATCCGAGCGCGAATGTGGATGCGGCGTACATTTTGGGCGTTTCGTACATTCAGACGAAGAACTATCCCCAGGCGCGCGTGGCGTTTGCAAAAATGTTCGGCGTGCCGGCGGAGTCGGCGGCGAGTTATTTGTTTACGGCGCGAATGCTGCTGCGCCTGGATTTTGGACTGGTGGCGGAAGAGTACGGGCAGAAGGCGATTGCGCTCGATCCGAAATTGCCGTTGGCGCATTTTTTGCTGGGCGAGCTTTACCTCTATCAATCAAAGATTCCGGAAGCGATCGCGCAGTTTCAACAGGAGCTGGCGATCAATCCTGGGCATGCGGCGACGTATTACAAGCTGGCGGATGCCTACTCGCGCGTACAGAAATACGACGAAGCGGAGAAATTGTTGCAGCGGTCCATCTGGCTGGATGCGACGGCATCGGGGCCGTACATTTTGATGGGCAAAGTGCTGGAAAAAAAAGGCGAGCCGGCGCTGGCGGTGCGGTCGCTGCAGCGGGCGATTTCGATGGATCCGAATAATTCGATTTCCCACCACTTGCTGGGGCAGGCCTACCGCGACCTGGGCCGCACGGAAGACGCGGAGAGGGAATTGAAACTGGCGGAGCAGCTGCAGACGCGCGAGGACGCAAAGCCGTGAACGAGCAATTCACGGTGGTGGGGCTCGGCGAACTGCTGTGGGACATACTTCCACAAGGAAAACAGCTGGGTGGCGCGCCGGCGAATTTTGCGTATATGACGGCGTTGCTCGGCGACCGCGGAATTGTGGCGAGCCGAGTCGGCAACGACCGCTTGGGGCAAGAAGCGATCTGGCATTTGAAGTCGTCGGGGCTGAATACTTCCCACGTGCAAACGGATGGCGAGCGCGCGACCGGGAGCGTGC
>Ga0247694_1000230_pt1 | contig 15271 bp, 14 predicted proteins | sample CNK35_metaG_FD_182736 | JGI IMG/M metagenome (GOLD analysis project Ga0247694, IMG submission 182736) | Soil microbial communities from Purdue University Martell Research Forest, Indiana, United States - CNK35 | ecosystem: Environmental > Terrestrial > Soil > Temperate forest > Bulk soil...
ATACGCCCCTGCCCAAAACACCAGCCCGCCCCCCGCTATTGCGGCCGGTATGATCCAGAGTTGGCGCTGCGCGTAAAGCTGCGCCCCGAGAAAGAAGAAGATTCCAGCGGCTGCATACAGCAACTGATCGAGCGCCGTCTGGAGCGCCCATGGTTGTTCACTGCGAGAGAGGACTGGTCCAAGATAGCTGAGCGCTACAGTCGCCCATCCGGCAGTCCAGTACATCAGATATAGCCGGCGCTTGAGGTTGTAAAGATAAGCGAAGAACCCGGCTACCAAAGAGGTAGCCGCCAGCAATGCCAGTGCGAGGAAGCTCTGGTTGGTCAAGGCCTCGGTCAATTCTCCGTCCTACGCGCGGACGGCTCCGTTACACCGTGCAAAGACGGTCACGCGATATGTGCTTCAAGGTGAAGCTGAGACCTCCTCCGTCGCTCAGGGAGACAATCGTGCCGCGGCGCGAGGGGTCCACCTCGGTGCACAAAACAAAGTACTTGTGATTATGGATGATGGAATTTTCAGGAAGCAAGTGTACCGGGGTACCGGTTGCCAAAGAGGCAGCATCGAGGGGGTAACGCTTTCCATACATTCCAGCTGTCGATCCAGCAGAGGCGGCAGTTGGGTCAGTTTCAGAGAGGCAAGCCGGAAGGCAGATTGGACGCAATTTGGGGGTTTCGCTAAACTGAACGGTTGCGTACGAAGCACAGGACGCGCCACACGCATGGGTGAAATGACTGACAAATCGCAGGATAGCATTCGAGTACGGTTTGCGCCTTCGCCGACAGGCTATCTCCACGTGGGCGGGGCGCGCACCGCACTCTTTAACTGGCTGTTTGCACGGCGGCAAAACGGCTCCATGATCCTGCGCATTGAAGACACCGACGCGGAGCGCAACAAGCCGGAATTGGTGACCGGGATTCTGGATGGACTGAAATGGCTCGGCGTGGCGTGGGACGAAGGACCGTTTTACCAGTCGCAGCGAACGGAGCTCTATCGCACGGCGGCGAGAAAATGCCTTGCGAATGGCAGTGCCTTTTTGTGCTTCTGCCCTGCGGAGAAGTACGCAGGCGGGGACCACGCGGAACCTGGCCAGGACGAAGAGCCAAAGGGTGGCGGTGCGCGGCGCGTGACGCGGTGCAGTTGCCGCGACGGCCAGCCGTCGACTCCCGGCGCGAAACCTGCTGTGCGTTTCAAAGTGCCCTTGGGCGGCACAACGAAATTCACCGACGTTGTTTTTGGAGAGACGGAATTTTCAAACGACGAGATTGAAGACTTTGTTTTGCTGCGCTCCGGGAAGGGCGACGAAGAGTTTGGTCAATCGATGTATCAGTTGGGCGTGGTGGTGGACGACATCGACATGCGCATCACGCACGTGATTCGCGGCGCCGACCATATTTCGAACACCCCGAAGCAGGTGCTCCTTTACCGCGCGCTTGGCGCGCAACTGCCGCTCTTCGCGCATGTCCCGCTAATCCTCGGACCTGACAAAAAGCGCTTGTCGAAACGGCACGGCGCGACCGATGTAAACATGTACCGCGCCGATGGATTCTTGCCCGAAGCGTTCCGGAATTTTCTGGCGCTGCTGGGCTGGTCGCCCGGAAACGATGACGAGTATTTGCGCACGAAAGAATTGATCGAAAGATTTTCCCTTGAAGGCGTCAGCCGTACGAATGGCGTTTTCGATCGGCCCAAGCTCGAGTGGTTCAATACCCAATATCTGCAAAAACTGCCGATCGAGGAGCTTCTGCCGGATGTGGAAGCGGAATTAAAGCGCAGCAAGTTGTGGAAAGAAGATTGGGCCGCAAGTTCTACGCCTGGACCGGATGGACGAGACCATGCGTGGTTTTCGCGCACGGTGGATTTGCTCCGTCCTCGCATTCGCCTGTTGCCGGATTTTTCCTCGTGGTCGCGGGCTTTTTTCAGCGACGAGTTCCCCATCGATCAGGCGGCCAAGGATAAGTTTTGGAAAGATCCGAGAGTACAGGAACTGCTCCCAAAGCTGGCCGACGCGCTTGCAGCCTTGCCCGAATGGAATCACGACGCTTGCGATCACGCTTCGCGCGCGGTGGCCGAAGCAGCTGGCGTGAAAGCTGGATTGCTGATCAACGCCTGCCGCGTGGCTATTGTTGGCCAAGCTGTCGCCCCACCGCTCTTCGACACCATGGTTGCGTTGGGACAGAAGCGTGTCGTGGACCGCTTACACAGGGCCTTTTCTTAAATTTCCAGACAAATCTTCTGAAAGACCTGTTGTCACCATGCGCGGTGTTTTCTCCTGCCTCCGCTATTCGTCGCGCAAGGCCACCACGGGATCGACGCGCGCCGCGCGCTGTGCCGGGATCACACAGGCGGCGAGCGCCACGATGACTAGCGATGCAGCCGTCCCGGCGTAAACAACCGGAGCTGCTGGTGTAACGCCAAAAAGCAGTGAGCGCAACAAAATTCCCAACGCGCCCGCCAGCGCTGCGCCCGCGGCTAATCCGATGGCGCTCAACTTCAATCCACGGCGCAGAATCATGCTGGTGACATCCAGCGGCCTTGCGCCCAGGGCCATGCGCACGCCGATCTCGCGCGTTCGTTGCGCCACGGAGTACGCCAGCACACCGTAGACGCCTAAGCACGCTAACACCAGCGCGAGTCCGGCGAAAATACCAAGCAGGGTCATGGGCCGCTCGCGGTCCGCAACATTCTCCTCCATGAGCTGATCCATAGTGCGAATGAAGGCGACGGGTCGGTCAGCATCCACGGCCCACACCGCGCTGCGTAAGGCGTTAACCACGCTGGCAGGGTCTTGCGCGGTTCTCACGATCAGGTAGTCAGCTCCCGGACGATCCACCTGATTCACCGGAACGTACACTGCCGGTTTCATGTCCAGCAAGAGACCGCGCTCGCGAATATCCTTCACGACTCCCACGACCGTACGCCACCTCTCCTTCGAGCCCGAGAGTTTCAAGCGTTTTCCCATAGGATCCTGGCCGGGCCAGTGGCGTTTCGCGAAGAAATCATTAATGACAACCACTTGCTGGCTGGCCTCGATGTCGCGATCCTCCAAAAGCCGGCCTTCCAGTATCGTGCCGCCGATCGTTTCGAGATACCCTGCGGTCACTTCGCGGTACAGCGCGTCGTTATCTTGACCGGGCAGGAGCGGCGGCGCGCCCTCGATCACGTAGCCTTCCGTGTCGCCGATCGAGGTGAACGGAGCGTCCGAGCCAAAGCCAACATTCTTCACCCCGGGAAGCGTTCGCGTCCGGTCAAGGACGTCCCGGTAGAACGCCCGCAGCTTTTCGTTGGTGTTGTACTTCGTGTTGGGCAGCGGGACTCCCATGGTCAGCAAATGATCGGGACGAAAGCCCAGATCGATGCGCCGCAGATTCCACAACGTCTCGATCATCAGGCTCGCCCCAACCAGCAGAGCAAAGGCCATGGCGAATTGCGCAACAACCAATGTGTCCCGCAGCCGCATCCCGCCGCGAGATTCTCCGGCCCTCGCGCCTTCCTTCAGGGACTCCTGGAGTGACACACCCGTAGCCCGCAGAGCCGGCACTAGCCCGAAAATCACCCCGGCCAGAATGGAGACTGTTGCGGTAAAAAGCAGCACGGGTGCATTCAGCGCAAAGCCGTTGCCGACCATCTGTGAAGGAACCAAATTCTGGAATACGCTCCAGCAAAGCCGGCCAACCAAAAGTCCCAGCACGCCTCCTCCTACAGCGAGCAGAAGGCTCTCCGTAAGCAATTGCGCGCCGATTTGTCCGCGGGTTGCACCCAGCGCGATGCGCACGGCAATTTCCCGGCGGCGACCAGCGGCGCGCGCCAAAAGAAGATTTGCCAGGTTTGAGCAAGCGATCAACAGCACGAGTACGGCGGCAATTTGCAACACCCATAAGCCGGTTGCGGCGTCGCCGGCAAATTCTTTGCGAATAGGAACGACCACGGCGCCGACATTCGTATTGGACGCCGGATACTGTTGCTGCAGACGCTTGGCGATCACGTCCATGTCATGCTGCGCGCGGACGAAGGTCACGCCAGGCTTCATGCGCGCAATCACTTCCAAATTGTGGCGGTTGCGCCTCGCGAGATCCTCGGGAGTGAAAGAGGCTGGCTCCCAGTAATCCGTCTGGTGGTCTGGAAAAAAGAAGCCGTGTGGCATCACGCCGACGACTGTCGTAGGTTCCTCGTCCATCAAAATAGATCGCCCGATGATCGAACTATCGCCGCCGTATCGCCGCTGCCAGAACGCATAACTCAGGACTACAACTTTGCGCTTCGCGGCGTCCTCTTCGGTGGTGAAGGGCCGCCCGATCGCGGGCTGAACGCCGAGGACATCAAAAAAGTTGGGAGTAACGCGACGGCCGAGCGCTTCCTCCGGGGCCTGATCTCCCGTAAACGCGGCATTGTGGTAGCGCAGCGCCACCATGTCCGTAAAGACCTGGTTTTGCGCCCGCCAATCCACGTAATTGGCGGCGGCTGGCGTATTGTGCGCGAAGCCGACGTAGGATGCGTCTTCCCAAACCATCACGAGGCGGCTTGGATCGGCATAGGGTAGTGGGCGGAGCAGAACTCCTTCTACTGCGCTGAAAATAGCGGTGTTGGCGCCGATTCCCAGGGCTAACGCAGCCAGTGCGACGGCGAAAAAACCCGGATTGCGCTTCATTTGGCGAAACGCGGAGCGAAGGTGCGCGTAGAGGTTCATGCCGTAGAAGACGTTCAAAGGTCGAAAATGTTCCTCGCTTTCCAAACCGATGATGATGAAGCCCCTACATGCCATCGCCTGCCTTCAAGCAGGCTAGCCTCCAGTTCATTCGGACGAGTATGAGTGGCAGCTACTGAGGGGGAAAAAGCTTGGGATAGACGGGCTTAGAGTCAGAGGCCGACCCGGCAACGTTGAGCGCCGCGTCCAGAGCGAGAGTCACTGGTCGCAAGCAGATTTCCGTGCTGCAGGCCTGATAGCGAAGCTTGAGGAGGATGTGTTGCTCTCCGAGTGGAGCACTGGCCAATGCGGTGACTGGCAGGCGGAGAGTGATGGCACCCTCGTAAACGTTCAGAGGCTTTTTGGAAAAAGTGAAATTGTGCAGCGCGCCTTTTGGATAAGAAACTTCGCCTAATTGAAAGCCCGCTGGGGCATCAGCGCGGAGATCGGTGGCGATCAGGTAGTCCTCCGATTTTTCGCGGGCGTTGATGTGAAACCCAGAGCGAATCTTCGCGACCACGGCAATTTGGAACTGGCTGCCTCGGCCTACAGGGTCTAGCGAAACATAGATTGTTGGAGCAACGACATCCTTCGGGGAAGGAACTTGCTGCGGCGCGGACGGCAGTGCCGCGACCGCAATCAAGAGCAGGACGCCGGCAAAAATGGCCGCAACAAATTTCATAACTTCACCTGCGTGCCGAGCTGCTGAGAAACGACGCGGTTCATCACTTCAAAAAGATCTTCGCCGGTTTTTTCGAGCACGAAAGCGTTCTTCGCTTCCGACCAGCCGAGCTTGAAGGAAGTGGAGAGCGCGGAAATCCAGATTTCGCGTATCGGCGTGTTTGGAGAAACAACAAATTTTGCTTCCTCGGGCTCCTCAAAAATAACTTCGAGCTTGCCGCTTTCGCCTTCGACATCGAAGTCATGTTCGTCCGCAAGCACCAGCAATCGCTTTTTAAGCTCCGCGAACGCCGCGTCCGCTTTCCTCTGAAAATCCTTTTCTTCCAGCATGGCTTCAGCGTATCAGAGTTGCGATTCGATGGCTTTGGTGATTTCGTCGGGACTGATAATGCCGGTGATGCGCTTGACCTGCTTGCCGTCGCGGGAGATGAGGATGCTGGTGGGATAACCGAAGAGGCCGCCGAATTTATCTGTAGCTTCATCGTTGCCGATCAGGATTTTGTAACTCATTGGCTCTTTCGTGCCGTTCACGTCGAAGCGCTCTTTCGCGACGAAGGGAGCAACGACGCTTTTGCCTTCCTCATCCAGGGCGATACCGAGAATAACGAATCCTCTGGGGCCATACTTCTGCTGCATTTCGATGAGCCAGGGAATTTCGACGCGGCAAGGGTCGCACCAGGTGGCCCAGAAATTCACCAGGATAACTTTGCCTTTGTAATCGCTGAGAGATACGTTGTTTCCATCGAGATCTTTTAGTGTGAGTTCGGGCATGGACAAATCCGTGCCTGGATTGTCCGACTTCATGACAGTGTCATTGGCTTTTGCTTTGACGCGTGTCGCCTTGTCCGCAAAATACGTTCCGACAATCAGGGCCAAGACCGTGGCGATAACCAACAGCATTTTCTTCATTTCATTCCTCAATCCTAATTATAACCCGAAGGCGAATTTCCGTGAGCCTTCCGGAAGGTTTAGCCGAGCTCGCTATTTCCCGCCCGTCAGAGACTTTTCCAGCCACAATACGGCGCTGTTCAAGAAGCTCAGCTTGCCGACCAGCCAGGTCAGCTTGTTTACGAATACAAGACCGCCCACGAAGAGCAGCAAGGCTCCACTAAGGAGTTCGACGGCGTGGAGATACTTTCGGAAGCGCTGATAGAAACTGAGAAATTGCCCGATGCCCAGCGCCGTGAGCAAAAAGGGGACGGCCAACCCGGCGGAGTAAACTGCGAGAAGCAGAATCCCGCGGGCAATGGTGTCACTGGCTGCGGCGAGCGCCAGCACGGTGGCGAGAATCGGCCCGATGCATGGCGTCCAGCCAAAAGCAAAAGCAAAGCCGAGGAAGAAACCGCTAAAAACACCGGGCTTCGTCGTGGTGCTACGAAGGTGAACATCGCGGTTGAGCCACTTTGCGAGAGCCGGGCCGAAGAATCCGATAATCGAGAGCGAGAAAAAGTGGATCCAACCGAGCCCGAAGAAGAGCGGGCCGTGATGGAGGATAGATGCGACACCCAAAATTACGAGGATGGAGCCGGCGATTATTCCGGAGCGGAAGCTGAACTTCGCCAGCGCGCCGACCAGGTGCAAGCCGAAGAGCAGGATCATCGCACCGGCAACGGGCGCGAGAAGCGTCCGATTTTGCCGAAGAAAAGTGCCGACGGCGCTCGCCGAAGCGCCAAACGAAATGAACACCACGGAAAAACCAGCGACAAAGGAGAGTGCGGAAGCAAAAAGTCCGCCGCGTGGCTGCTGTCCCTGGCGCAATTGCTCCATGCCGATGCCGGAGAGCATCGAGATGTAGCCCGGAACGAGAGGAAGCACGCAGGGAGAGAGAAAGGAAACCAGCCCGGCGATAAAAGCCGCTGAAAGAGAGACGTCGATCATCTTTTTATTTTCAGAAGACAGAACACTTTTTCATACCGAAAGCCGGATGAGTCTTCTCGCGGTTCGAAGTTCGGCGCAAGAGGGCGCTCGTCCTATTTGCGCGAGGCAACTTGCGTTTTCCTGGAACAGCAATATTCTCCCACAAAGACGGAGAAATATCCCCAACCGCTAACAGCAGCAGGGCAGCGGCACTCGTGTTAGACGCGGCCGAAGGCCGTTTTATTCCTGCAGCGGCGAAACCCTGACAGATGAAGTGTTCGGACGACTATAAAGAAAATCCAAATTCTGCAAAATTGCTCTAAGCCACTGACAAAGAAGAGGTTGTGGCATCGACAGTTGGCAGCGCGGTTGCCCTATGCACTGCGGGCGCACTGAGGGCCCGGCAGATGGCAATGCAGTGGACACCGAACAAAGTGACGGCGCTGCGGGTGGGGATGGGATTCGCGGCGGTGAGCCTGTTCGGGCGAGGGCCCTGGACGAATCTTGCGGCTGTTGCGCTGACGGTGGCGGCGATCGCGCTGGATGCGTTGGACGGGCACATCGCGCGGCGAAAGAATCTGGCGACGCCCGTCGGCGCGCAACTGGATATTCTCGGCGACCGCATGATTGAAAACGTGTACTTCACTTATTTTGCCGTGGTGGGGATGGTATCGGTGTGGCTGCCGGTTTTCTTCTTCGTGCGGGGAGCGGCCACGGATTTTCTGCGCGGGCTGGCGTTGCGCGCTGGGCACTCCGGCTGGGGTGCGAATGCGATGCTGCAGACGCGTTGGGGACGGGCGCTGGTGGCTTCGCGCTGGAGCCGGGGATTGTATGCGGCGATGAAGTGCCTGTGCTTTTGCTACCTGGGATTGGAGCTGGCGCTCACGCGCGGGCCGGTTGCGCTGCTGGGAGGAATGACCGCGGATGCGCATGCGATGATTCGCGCTGGGGCGCTGGCATTGACGTGGACGACGGCGGGGTTTTGTTTGTTGCGAGGATTGCCGCTGTTGGCGGAAGGGTGGCGCTATGTTTCGGGCGTTGGGCAGGTGCGCGGCGCGAAGAAAGTTGCGCAGGGGGCGATGTGAGAGAGAGGAAGGAGGTACAAGAGCCAGAGGAAGCAAAGGAAAGGGACGCGCGCGTTGCAGCATTTTTTGATTTGGATGGAACGCTGCTGCCGAAACCATCGTTGGAAAAAAGACTTTTCTCGATGCTTCGCCACCGGCATTTGATCTGCATGGCGAGTTATTGGCTGTGGATGCGCGAAGCTTTGCGGCTTGCGCCGCGCGGGATTAAACAGATCCAGCATGCAAATAAGATGTATCTGCGAGGCGTGCGCGTGGAGAAAGCCAATTGCGCGGCGGAGATAAGCGCATCCTGCCTGCGGCGCGATGCCGCGCGAGAGGCGGAGAAAGAGCAGAAATGCGCTGGAGAACATTTTCCGCCATTTTTTCCGGATGCCGTTGAGCGAGCGGCGTGGCACGCGGAGCGAGGCCACGCGATGGTGATCCTCAGCGGGACACTGGAGCCGCTGGCGAAGAAGGCCGGAGCGGCGCTGGAGACGGAGCTCTTGCAACGCGGATTCGCAGTTTCGATTGCGGTGTGTGCGACGCGGCTGGAGGCGGCCGCGGGGTCGTGGACGGGGCGAGTTGCAGGAGAGGCAATGTTCGGCGAAGCAAAGGCGGGAGCAGCGAAGCGTTTTTGCGCATCCAGAGAAATCCAACTTTCGAGTTGCTTCGCATACGCGGACAGCGCAAACGATCGGTGGATGCTTGAGGCGGTTGGAAAACCCATCGCCGTGAATCCCTCGAACGACCTGGCACGGATCGCGGCGCGAAATGGCTGGCCCGTTGTGCAATGGAAGGACAAAAGGCATGCAGCGCGGCAGACGCAGAGTTCCGGGAGGACAAAGGGCGCGGAGATGAACTGCAACGACAAGGAAATCGCTGCCGAGGGAACGGGGAACGGGATATGAATCGAGCAAGCGGCAACAGATATCGACATCGGAACTATGAGATCGCAGCAGTAGAGACTGTGCTTCCGAGAAATGATGGCGCAGCAGAGATCGACGCTCAGGGATCGAGCTATTGGGAGTGGACGAGGCGAGAGTTCGCTGCAGCATGGGCGGCTTGCGGGACTTTTGAGCATGTGGCGCTGGGCTATTTGGGAATTTCGAGCGCGCTGATTGTTTGGTTTGCGGAAAATTTGGCACATCTGGCGCGGCTGTTGGGCGCGCAGGCATTGGTGGCCGCGCTGATTTTGAGCCTGTGCCGCATCGAGGCGCTGATTGCTGGACGTGAGGAGGTCTGTGAGAGAGCTGTGGAGGAGACAGACGGGTATGTCTGGCCTACGATGCCGCAGAAAGTTTGGCATTTTTGGAGGCATTGGTATCCGCATCTGTTTTTCTTGTTTTGCTTTGAAGAGATGGGACGATTGGTGCATCTGGTGCAGCCGGCGTGGCAGGATGCAAAGCTAATTGCGTTCGATCACTGGCTGACGGGCGTAAATCCCTCGCTGTGGCTGGAACAGTTTGCGCATCCGGCGCTGAACGAATTGATGCAGTTTGCCTACTTCACATATTTTTTCTTTCTGTTGATTTTGTGCGGAATTCTTTATTACCGGCGCGAATGGGAGAGCTATTGGGCGGTGATGACGTACTCGGCGATTGGGTATGCGCTGGGATACGTCATCGCGATATTTTTCCCGGTGCAGAGCCCGTGGTTCACGTTTGCGGGAATGTGGCACGGGGAATTGACTGGGGGGCCGTTCACCGCGCTGATCAACTTGATCGAGAAGTGCGGGCGGGTGCATGGGGCGGCGTTTCCTTCGCAGCACGTCGCGGGGGCGATGGCGGCGTTGTGGGGCGCGTGGCGGCACCAGCGGTGGCTCTTCTGGGTGTTCCTCCCTTTCGTCTCTTGCATGTGCGTATCGACGGTCTATGTGCGAAATCATTATGTGGCCGATGTTTTCGGCGGGATGATCACCGGAACGCTTGGTTATGTCATTGGCAGTTGGTTGATGGAGCGACGCTTGCCAGCAGTGGACTGCGCAAGACGGACAGCACAGACTGAAGTCTGCGTCACCAAATCTTCTGGTTAGCCGTGGTACCCCCCTCCCAGGTTTCTTGTAAGTGTTGATTCTAAATAGCTTAGTGTTTCTGTAAGTCGATTAGAATCAACATTTGTGGACGTTTGTGCAAGTGTTGATTCTAGGGGTTTTAGAATTGCACAAAGAATGTGCAATTTTGCAAACCACTGGACCTCTTTGGGGCTTCCCTGAAAGCTGAAGGTCGGCAGAAAAAGGCCTGGAAAAGGAAAGAGCGGCAGACTGGCTGCCGCTCTTTGGGAATTCGGGTTTGCTCCGATGAAAAGGGTACCCAATGTTGCCTTGAAAGGCAAGATAAATAACACCTATTTTTTGGGATTAGTTTGGAATCGTAGAAAGGTTTGGTCTTGAAGTGATTGCGCGATTGGGGTAGCTAAGCGTTCGAAATAGGCGATTGGAAAAAGAAAGAGGGCACGATGAATCGTGCCCCTAGAAACCGGAGGGGTTGGGCTGTTGAGGGCGGGCGCGCTCGAAGATGTAGGCCAGTTGGAGAAGGAGAAGTTCTTGGGCGGCGGGGCCCATGAGTTGGAGGCCGACGGGGAGACCGGCGGGGGTGAGGCCGCAGGGGATGGAGATGGCGGGGATGCCGGCGAGATTGGCGGGACGGTTGTTGCGGAGGAGGAGGGCACGCATGGGGTGATCCTGGCCGCCTATGCGGATGACTTCCTGGCCGATGAGGGGAGCAGTGATTGGCGTGGTTGGAACCGCGAGCGCGTCGATGCTCGAGCCCTGCAAGGCGAGATGGAATTGTTGAATGAACTTTTCGCGGAGCTGGAGAGCGGAGAGATAGACAGTTGCGGAGACTTTGGTTCCGATTTCGAGGCGGGAGCGAACGTCGTCGCCGTAGTCGGAGGCGCGAGAGGGAAACCATCCGGATTGCTGGTGATAGTGAGTGGCTTCGGCCCAGGCGATTTGATTGCCGGCGTCTTCGGTTTCTATTAGCAGCGGAAGAGAGATCTCCTTCAGTCGAACGCCTTGTGTTTTCAAGATGCGGATCGCTTCGTCGAAGACGAAGTAGACATCCTGCGAAACCACATCGAGGAAAAATTGCTTGGGAATGCCGAGGGTGAATTTGCTGGGCTTGACAGGAGATTTTTTCAAGGCGCGAGGACTGGGTTCGCTTTTGACACGCTGGAGGATGGGTTCGAGAAGAAGCGTTGCATCTTGAACGGTGCGGGCGAGCGGGCCTACGCAATCTAATTTGGGAGAAAGCGGGATGACGCCCTCAACGCTGACGCGGCCGAGAGTGGGTTTGAGGCCGACGACGCCGCAGAGAGAAGCGGGAATGCGGATGGAGCCGCCGGTGTCGCTGCCGATGCTTCCGTAGCAGAGGCCGGCGGCAACGGCGGCTGCGGAACCGCCACTGGATCCACCGGGGATTCGCGCGAGATCCCAGGGATTGTGGACGGGGCCGAAGTGCGGGTTGTTGCTTGTGACGCCGTAGGCGAACTCGTGCAAGTTGGTTTTGCCGAGGATAACCGCGCCAGCTTCCTTGAGTTTTACAACGACAGCGGCGTCGTGCTGCGGAACAAACTTGGCGAGAATCCTTGAGCCAGCAGTAGTTCTGATGCCTTGGGTATAAATGTTGTCTTTCAACGAGATGGGGATGCCGTGGAGAGGGCCGAGGTCGCGATGGCCTTTGCGGCCGCGCGGCGCGAAAAGTTCGGTTTCGGCTTTTTTGGCTTGAGCAAGGGCGAGTTCTGGGGTAACCGTGAGGTAAGCGTTGAGCTTTGGGTTGAGTTGCTCGATGCGAGCGAGGATGAGGCGCGCGAGTTCGACGGGAGAGAGTTTGCGCTTGCGGAAGAGGCTTGCGACTTCCTCGATGGAGGCGAAGGCGAGATCGGTGTCATTCATTGGTGGCATGGGAGCAGATGCGAGTGGGGAATTTAACACACCTCATCGCGGGCGGAGCAATTGAACTTGATTCTTGCGAAAAGAGGCAGAACGGAATCGAGATGGCGTGCAGTCGACCGGCCTTGGTAGCAGACCGATGTGCGGTAACTGTGTTAACGAGGAATGGCGCGATCGCGGACGGACCTATTGAGCCTCGCCAAAGATAGAGTCGTGGGGGTCGATGAGAAAAGCGGCAGCAGGGCTGCCGCGCTACAAATCGCTGCTTCGCAGTATTATGCGGGACTAAGTAAATCTTGGGCGCAGTAGCATTCTTACAAATCCCTGCACACCGATCCTGGCTCCGCGGGTTAAACGGAAGGCCGACGTGTGCGAGACGTTATTACGTTGACGGATGCTTCAGAATCTCCGCCAAAGCATGCAGCCGTGTGGAGTCAGCCGGACTTTTCGTCATGGCGGCGCTCTTTTCCAACGACGGTGCCATGCGCTTCAACTTGGCCAGATTGCTCTTGCTCATGTGCGAGCTCTCTGCGCTGTGGATCGCCTTATGGAGAGCTGCGATTCGGTCCGCCGGCAAAGCTTGCGACCGCGACAACTGGTCGACGTACGCCTTCGCCACAACCAGCCGTGCAGGCCACTCGATCTTTTGCTGGTTCTGCACATTCAGCTCAGGCACCTGAACCGCCTTCGCCGCGTCGATTTCGTTCTGGGACAGAAATTTGGTCGGCGTCAGTTCAAAGACGTCCAGGCCGCGCGCAATCTCTGACCCATAAATGTAGCCGTTGTACCAATACGCCGACCAGTCGCCGCCGAGCACCAGTATATTCGGATCAATGGGACCGCGGTCGAAGTAGGCAATCTCGAAAGGTTGCGCCGCGTCGGTGAAGTCCACAATGGAGATGCCGCCTTGATACCAGGCCTGCACTTCGATGTCGCGGCCGGGGACGGGAATCAGCGAGCCGTTGTGCGCCACACAGTTCTCCGTATCGCCCTGCGCAGCCGGCAATTTGTAATAGCTCGCGAAATTCAGCTTATCGTCCTTCAGACGGAAGATCGCATCCGCGCCCCACTTGTGGGGGTCGTTCGGACGGCACCGCGCCCCCAGACCGCCACCCCACTCGTCGGTGAACACGACTTTGCTCCCATCGTTGGAGAACGAAGCCGAGTGCCAGTATGAATAGTTCGGATCATTTACCGCATCCATGCGCTTCGGATGTACCGGGTCCTTGATGTCGAGCAGAATTCCATTTCCGGAGCACGCGCCCGCCGCCAAGCCAATCGCCGAGTACACCGTGATGTCATGGCATTGGTTGGTGTCCGCGGGTTTCTCGCTGCCCTTCTTGCCGTGAGTTCCACCGTTGTTCAGGCCGTTCAGCGCGCCTGTTCGCGGGTCGATGAATACCCGAGGGCTGGATACCACCTTCGAGTCCTGCGGCGCAGCCACTGGAACCTTGATCACGTCGATACGAAAGAGCGCTGTATTGGGGTCCTTATCCGCCGGCTCACCGGAGCAGCCAGCAAGTTCCTCCGTTTGACGCACAAACGATGTACCCGACACGTAGATATAAACATTGTCTTTGTCGTTCGGATCGACCACCAGAGTATGCGTATGCGATCCACGACACGTTTGCACCGCCGCGACTTGCTTTGGATTCTTGATGTCGGAAATGTCGAAGATCCGCACGCCCCGGAAACGGTCCTTTTGCGCCGCTGGCGGGCGACGCTTTTTATCTTTTTCAGCGCCTGCGGGCGGCGGAGGCTCCGGCGGAAAGCCTTCCACACCGCAATCCAGCCGTCCATTCGGCATCTCGACCGACATGAACAACAGATTCTTGTATGCCGACACATCTCCCTGGCCGCCGGGGCACACCAGGGAAGTGAGCAACGTGGCGTTAGCAGGATTGGAGATGTCAAAGATATTCACGCCGTAAAAGTTTCCCTGGAACAGGTGGTTGCCCTGGAAGGCCAAGTCCGAGTTCGAGAAAGCAAGCTGTGCGATGACCAACTGCAGCGGCTTTGGCATCTTCTCTCGATTGCCTATGCCGAGCTGACCAAAAATCTTCTGCACCTTCGGATCGTCGGGATCAGAGGACCCCAGTTGAAACGCGTCAGGCTTCTTGAGCAGCAGGAGGTGCTTGATGCCCATGGACGCTTCGCTCGCGTCATATAGCCCCGGCTGCAGCTTGGCTCGCGGATCGTTTGCATCCGACCCCGTCATCCCCGGCGGCAGCGAGGGCGCGGGTTGGGGAGCAAACGGATTCTCTTCTTCCTCCTTGGGTTCCTCGGCGGGCGGCGGGGTTACAGGCTTCTGGGCCTGTGCTTGTTGCGGAGTTGCAGGAGTCTGGGCCTGCATCCGGGGCACACCAAAACAGAGAATAATTGCGGCCCCCAACACACCCAGGGCAAGACTGGAGAGTCGGTTCATCGTTTCTCCTCTAAAAGTTTATTGTCCAACATCGTCTGCATAATCCTGATCTCCGCCCGCTGCCCGCTATCCACATCCGTAGCGAAGTTGAACAGCTCGGCATCCTGTCCGGCGCCCGCGGTGTCGAACAAATCCTTAACCATGGTCAGCGCGCCATCGTGGTGCTGAATCATCCCGGTCAGAAATAAATTATCGAACTCGGCACCCTTGGCCTTTCGCAGTGCTTCCATCTGCTCCGGCGTAAGCATTCCAGGCATGAGCGCCATCTTGTGGCCCGACAAGCTCATTTCCGGCATTCCCGGCATGGCCATGGAAAGTGGCTCTCCGCGAGCCGCCAGCCACCGCCGCATAAACTTGATTTCGTCTGACTGAGAGCTGCTGATTCGCGCCCCGAGCAAACGCAACTCCTTGTTTTCCGTATGCGATGCAATCAGCGCCGTCATTTCCACCGCTTGCGAATGGTGCATGATCATGCCCTGTATGAACTCGACATCCGCGTGCGACCGCGGTGGCAGCGTGGCGCGAGTCGAGGGCGGCAAGGTCCTGCTCGGCTGGCCCGGCGCACCCGGCTGCACCACAACAGGGGTCGCGGGCTCAGTCTGCTGTGCGCCCAAAGGGGAGGAGAAGAAACCTGCGGAAGCGCACGCGGCGAGCAGCATGCCACCTAGCACCGC
>Ga0247694_1000243_pt1 | contig 14595 bp, 15 predicted proteins | sample CNK35_metaG_FD_182736 | JGI IMG/M metagenome (GOLD analysis project Ga0247694, IMG submission 182736) | Soil microbial communities from Purdue University Martell Research Forest, Indiana, United States - CNK35 | ecosystem: Environmental > Terrestrial > Soil > Temperate forest > Bulk soil...
GATGGATATTTCATGCAAATCATGGCTTACATTGGTATGTCAAAGCTTGAATATGCTTATGTTGTGGCGCTCAACAAAGATACCTCTGAGATTCATAGTGAATACGTGTTATTTGATGAAGATGTTTTTCAGGAGATTATAACTAAGGCTGAGGTTATTGTTAAAGCAAATGAGGCGCCCCCAAGGATTAATAAGTCACCTTTGTATTTTATTTGCAACATGTGTAAGTACAAGAAAGTTTGCCACAGCAATAAGGATTAATGATGAGTTTAGAATATAAAATTGATGAAGAATATATAGATAACCTATGTAGTGAGATTAAAAATGCGGTTGATACTTTGTTAGATGTCACTAAAAATGACAAGGATGTTACGTTAAGAATCTCCGCATTTAATGTTATTTTATGTTTTAATAATTATCTTACGATAGTCAAAGATATTTCTTCAGCAGCGGCAAGAGCCTTTGCATTTGTTTCTTTGAAAGATAATGAAATCAGTAAAGAGCATTTCAAGAATATAGCGTTCAATCATCCGTTTTTCCTTCGAGAAGAAGATAAGGAACATGACGAGATGATAAAAAAAATCAATGAAAGAGTAGAATTTCTTGAAAAGTATTTTGACAAGAAAGACATTCATTAACAATGAAAACACTAAGAGCTTATCAGAAAGAGGTTTTTGATAGGCTTATTTATGATTTAACGAAAGAGATTGAAGATTTATGACACAAGACGAAGTTGATTTGATTTATGAATATTTGCATGAGAATTATGAATATAGGGATGGGGAGTTTGTTTGTTTAGCTAAAAAAGAAATTAAAACCGGTATAATTAACTTTGGATACAAAAACAGAAATGCCTGTTTAATGTTCCCTATTAAAATAAAACAGAAATCATATAAATTGGCTTACGGTCATGCTGTTTGGATATACCACTTCAAACAAAAACCAAAATATTTAAAATATTTAGACAAAAATATCATGAATAATAAAATAGAAAATCTACAAATACAGACGAGAAGTTATCCCGGTAAAGATAATTCTCATTTATTTAAAGGAGCCGTAAAATTATATACACCAATAGGTAAAAAAAAATTTAGAGCTGTCATTGGAATAAATAATAAAAAAGTAGTTCTAGGAGTGTATTATAAAGAAAAACAAGCCAGACAAATATATCTTGAGGCGAAAAATATTTACTTAGAAAATAATAAAATAACAAACGAAGAATTAAAGCAAAAAATTATACAAAAATTTCCATGGGCTACAATTAGAAAATTAAATGCTAGCAAAAAATATAAAGGAGTAACTCAAGATTTAAGATATCCAAATAAATATACGGCAGAAATTTGCAAAAATTATCAAAGAATTTATTTGGGGACATTTAAAACCCCTGAAGAAGCGCATGCAGCTTATCTAAAAGCAAAACAAGAACATGAAAATGAAAGAACTTAGACCTTATCAAAAAGAAGTTTTTGACAGGCTCACCAATAAACTATATCAAGATGCACACCCTCTCCTTGTAACCGCATCAGTGGGTGCAGGTAAAAGTCTAATCATAGCAGAATTCCTATTGTGGGCCCAATCCAAAGGGTTAAAATCCTTGTGTCTAACACTTAATAGCACTCTCATCAAGCAAAACTGCGATACCTACAAACTTCAAGGTGGTGATGCTGGAATATTTTGCAGTGGGCTAAAAGCAAAAGATTATACGCAAAGCGTTATATTCGCATCTCCTCAGTCCTTATGTCAGGATATAAAACGTGGTGGTGACATAAGCCTTCAGGAGTTTAACATCATTGTCATCGATGAATGTCACAATATAAACCACAATGACTCAAGTTCTTTATATATGAGAATCATAAATCACTATGGACTTAAAGCCCAAACGAACCAATTTACATTTAGAGTTATAGGTCTTACAGGAACGCCTTATAGGGGCAAAAATGAATCAATCCTAGGCGAGCATGCTTTCTTTAAAGAGCGCATTTGTAACATATCAATTGATTGGCTAATCAAGAGAAATTACCTTGTAAAGCCTGTGTTTGGTGAGAAATCTCGCAATGAAATAAATTTCAAAAAACTCAAAGTTCAAGCCAATGGTAAGTTCGACCAAAGAGAAATAAGTGAGATAGTTGATAAAAATGTGCGCCTAACGCATATCATCATGAAAGAAGTGAGAACTATTGTAGAAACTAAAGGATTCGGAGCATTTGTATTTGCAGCAACTCGCCGCCATTGCGATGAATGCGTTAAGGCATTACCGGATGGTCAGTGGGCCATTATAACTGCAGAAACCCCCCACTCACTTCGAAAAGAATATTTAGATAAGGCAAGAATCGGTGAGATAAAATATCTAGTTAGCGTTAATTGCCTAACGGTAGGGGTGGATGTGCCCGCGTTTGATGTATGTGCATGGCTAAGACCTACCGAATCACTGATTCTATATACTCAAGGTATAGGTAGAGTCCTAAGGTTAAGTGAAGGAAAGAAAAGAGCCATTGTACTTGACTATGCTGGCAATATAGAAAGACATGGTGATATTGACGACCCAATCATAAATGAGGCTTTAAAGCCTTCTGAGCGCGATTATAAGGACTTTTGTATTCCCTGCTATGATTGCAATACCCTAAACACAATATATGCTAGAAGATGCATAGGAGTGATTAATGACAAGCGATGTGGCCATTACTTTGAATTTAGGGCCTGTCATGTCTGCGAATCTCAGAACGATTTAGTCGCTAGAGAATGCAGAGAATGCGGTGAGGAGCTAATAGACCCTAACACTAAGCTTCGTCTTAATTCAGGTGTTCACATGATTCCTGTAAAGCGTGCTGAATATATGGTAGTTAAAACTGGTGGGTGCCCTGTAATTTATGCAACCTACCATTCAGAAATACCTAATGTGGTAATTCAGGAAAAGTTTCCTATAGTTGATGAGAGGACTAAGAATATCGCCTACAGTAAGTTTATGCGCTCACATCTGGATAGCCCATCTAAATACTACATGAAAATGAGAAGCATTAGTGCGTTGGAGGCTATGCTTAAAAAAGAAGAGATTAGAACCCCTTTTGCCTTGATGTGCTCTGTTCCAAGTCCTGGGGTTTATAAAATATCTAAGAAACTATTTCATAAAAATCTTTGATAAATTCTATGGCCTCTTCCGAGCTATAGCAGACAGCGGTCTCGTACCCCTCATCTCGCATGTCTTTTAGAAACTTTACTTGAGAGTTTGTGATTCGACCACCAGGCGCTTTCATCTCAAGCCAAAGGCCTGAAAAGTGTTCATTACCTCTTGGCAAGAATAAATCAGAAACACCAGCCCTTACCCCCATCTTTTTGAGCATAATATTATGCTGGATGGTAGTTTTGCGCTCATTTGCGATATGCAAATAGGGTAAATCTGTTTTTTGTCTTAACCACTCAACAACTTTAATATGCTCGACCTTTTCAGGCTGTATATTAGTAGGAGCCTTTTTCAATCCTTTGACAAATGTCATTAACACGTTCCTCTCCGACTTGGGTTGCCCATTTGGTTTGTTTTAAATCTGAAATAGCTTTTGGATAGTCTTTGTTGTACATGAATTGTAAAAAATTATCAAATTTAAGTAATCCCTCAAGGCCAAGATTATAACAAAGCTCAATTAGTGCGCCTTTTCTAATATTGTCTTGAGAAAGATACCAGTGATAAATCTGTAACTCTTCATCGATATTCTTAAGTCTAGAATCTAGAATGAGCATGCATTCATCCATAGATAAGCCATCATTTAATAGCTCATCTATGCAAAATCCTATACCGACAGTTAGAAAGCCAAGAGAGTCTTTATAACCAGACTTCTTATAGCCCTCGTGGGCTACTATCTTTTGTTTAAGATTGAGGTTGACCGTCTGGTACGTCTGATACGGGCTCGACCGATTCAGGAGAGTTTTCACATAATTGATTATAGACATTTTTAAGCTCGTCAAGTCTTCCGTGGATTGAGTTATAATTAGCAGCCGTGCTTTCTAGTGCTTGTGTTAGCTCTTGAATTCGTGCTTGTATCTTTTCTTTCATTTAAATCTCCTAAAATAAATACCCATACTTAATATATGGGTATTTAGGCCAAAATCAATACATTATTTAGTAATAATGTAGTTTAGATGAGAAGCACCGGGATCGCCAGAAGAAGTCACAATAAAGCTTCCGTTACCTGCAGCAACTGTTTGTATGGTTACAGCATTAGAGGTGTCATTCCAAGAAGCAGTTACCATACTTCCTGTTGTACAGAAAGTATCAGTTACAGTTTGAGCCGCAGCACCACCTGCAACAGCGGCTTGTGCTACTGATTTCATTCTAATAGCAGATGTTGCAACAACAAGACCACCGGTCGAAGCTCCAATATCACCCATTGTGTAAACAGTAGACTGACCCATTGTGCCGTTACTAATTGTGGTATTAAAAGCACCGCCCGCATTAACGCCTGCTAATATTAAAGCACCATTAGAGGCTGTGGCGGGGAATGAAGATATAGTTCCTGCATGACCTGAAGAGCCTGCGCTAATATTGCCCTGGCTTGCAGCAATCGCACCCGTAGAGCTTGTGATATTACCAGAAGCTGTGATAGTGCCAGCACTTACTGCAAAGTTGCCGGTAGAGATTGTAAGTCCACCACTCATAGTCTGAGGACCAGATGCTATTGCGGATAATAAAAAGTTTGCAGTTGAGGCACCTGGGTCTGGAATACTAATAGCACTTGCCTGTCCCATTGCAGCGTTAGATATGGTTGTGACCGTGTTTCCTGTGTTTGCAACGGCTGTTATCGCTAACGAGCCTTTCAATCCAGTTGATGGGAAAGAAATAAGACTTCCTGCAGTGCCACTTAATCCTGCTTGTAAAGAACCATTATTAATTGCAAGACCAGTTCTATTGGCAAGGGTGCCAGTAGTATTGGTGGATACAATTAAATGATTTGCAATAGTTGGTAGAACAACATCACCAGGAGCTGTGATTTCTTGAAGGCTTACAACTGTATTTAAAACAGTTGAGCCGCTAAATGTAACAACTACTTGAAGCCAAACAGGGCCATCATCAGTTGTTTGTACCAATGCCATTTGTTGGTCACTAAATGAATTGCCTTCATGACTTGCTTGAGTCAGATAGCCTGTTGTTGTAACAACCGCATAGGTATCTGAGGTATTAATGTAAATCACGCTTGGCACAACAGATGTTAGGCCCGCGGGTTGTGTTGATGTTATGCCCAGTATTGCCATGATATTTCCTTATTTTTGTTTATTAAACAGTTTCATAAAAGAATGAACCAGAGAATGCTTTGCTTCCTGCATTAGTCCAACCACTAGTATTATTACCAGAACCAATACCAAGACTTATAGTTGTGCTGCTAGATGCTGTATTTATACACGCTGTTGTAGGAGCACTATTATCTTCTGCAGACACTAGACCGCCCACAAGCTCTGCAGAATTTGCAGCAACTGGTAAACCTGTCATAGTAAATGTCGTGGCATTGCTAGTTCCAGGGGCAGTCGTCCCAATATTAATAAAGCATGTTTTTCCTATAATCTTATAAGTAGCATTTACGGTTGGATTAACTGCAAATCCAGTAAACCCTGGGGAGAAAGAAGTCCATGCAACATCTGTTAGGTTGGCTACTGTATAGCCTGTGCAATTGGTTAGAGTTCCAGATGCTGGTGTACCTAATAATGGTGTAATTAATGTAGGACTTGTCTGTAGCACAACATTACCTGAACCAGTGCTGCTATTACCAAGCAAAGTGACAGTACCGCTAGCATTAGGAAATGTATAAATATTAGTTACTGCCGCATTTGGGAATGCAAATTGACTTTGGGTTTGACCACCTGTACCACTAATAATGATGATTGGATTAGTTGGACTTGTTGTTAATATTTGTAAAGCACTATTGCCAGATGGAACAAGATTTAAGGGGATATTACCACCACTACCTGTTACCTGTATTGAGGGAGGAGATGCAGCCGTCCCGCTATTTATATTAATATGATTAGTGGCAGATGCAACTGTACTAAAAGTTAAAGCGCTATTACCATTTGCATCTTGAATTGTTGGCAGTTTTTGTAAAACAATTCCACCACTTCCTGTGACATTTTGACCCAAAGCCGTTGCAACGCCTGTTCCTAAAGTCAACCCTGTAATAGTATTAGCAGTCCCTGAATATAATAATTGACCTGATAATGTAGTTGATGGATAAGTAGCAGTAGACCAAGAAGGTGCAGATGAAGCACCAGATAATAATATTTGGTCTGGCGTTGAGGTGCCATTTAAAATAGCCCCTTCACTTGCGGTCGAATAAAATATTCCACCATTATTTGCGGTTAGGGATGCGCTTGTACCACCTTGTGCAAGACTTACAGGCAAGGTTAAGGACTGAATTGTAAAAGGTGCAAAAGTAATTGGGCTTGTGCCAATAACAAAAGGACCTGCGGCTGTTTCCTGCCAAAGAATACCAGCGTTCGTTGAGCCTTGAGTTGATAAAACAACGCCGTATTGAACTATTTCTAATGGGTTATCATAATCAACCGCTCTTTGCAAGACCCAATTTGTAGTCAATGAGCCTATATTTGTTACTATATATATTCCATTTTGTACATTTGATGATTGGTTTTTAACTAAAACCCTGTCATTTAATGTAAGGGTTACCCCATCTATTTGAATAACGGCTTGCGTGCTACTATTGGTAAGTGTTGCACCAACCCCAGATGTGCCATTATTGTAAACGGCATTTAAATTTATGGTTGTTGCAACAACACAAGATTCATATGCGGTAAGTCCAGCCGACTCAAGGATGTAATTTTCTATATCACTTAGGATGTATTTAAATGTCGTGCCAGTTGGCGCTTCAGATAAATTCAAAGGATTGGTGCCAGGGATTTCTATATCTCCATTCACACTTCCTGTTGCAAGTTGACTTATCTGTATAGTTGCCATAATTTATCCTAAATTATTAAATTAAAAACCTATCTTCTACGTCTTGCATAAATTCCACCACACGCAGTACCATCCCCGCTTGTATTGCTTAGAAATGCACTTATATATATGGTTGTTGTAGTTGATAAAGAAAATCTTAATTGCGGAACTGCAAACCCATAAGGGGATGAAAATGTCTGGCCTACTGTATATGATGGTCCAGACAACAAAGAATTGTCTGGAGCCGTAGCGCTAGATGAACTCACCCATCCGAAAAGTCCTGCTGGGTTTGTTCCAAATGACAGGAATGATATATTTCCCCATACATCCCAGTCGCCAGCGGTCAAATTTATTGATGTTAAATTTGTAGCAGAATTTGATGTCATTGTTACAGGACTTGCGTTAGCAATAACACTTGATATAGTTTCTCCAACGCTTCCGGCGGCTGCGTTGTTATTGGTTGCCGTACCAATGACTCCAGAAGTTGAGTTGAATGTTATAGATGGCATTGTAAGTCCTGCACCAACTGTATTTCCAATGCTGGGAACACCACCAGCACTCGTTACCAAAATACCGTTATTTGCCGTTGCAAGGCCATTAACAGTATTTGCAGAAGCATTATAAAGAATAGTGTTAATCGCATAAGTATCAGCAAAAGTCGCAGTACTATTAACGATATTGCTGCCATTAGAGCGTAATATAGTGCCTGCAGTTCCCGCTGTTGCGGGATAGGTTGCTGTTGTATAAGCTGGGGCACTTCCCACGCCATTAGACTGCAGCAATTGACCGCTAGAACCCGGACCAAGACCAGAAATAATATTACCATCTGCAGCAAAATAACCTATTTGGTTAATTGTGCCAGTCGCAACACTGCCACCACCTGCAGAAGAATACTCAGCATTCCAAGATGCGGCAGTTGTTCCAGAAGTTAATGTGCAAGTAACAAGAAGCGCTGTGTTAGCGGCCATGGCTTGAATTGTATTTGCGCCTGAAGATTGTACAGTCACAACTCCAGTTGAATTATTTACAATATAAAATGATTGACCCAAAGTAAGAGTGCTCGTGACGGGTAAAACCACGGTTTGGGTTGTAGCACCTGTAAAATATTGATTATATGCATCCGATACAGTAAGTGTTGTTGTAGCTGCCGCAGTTGCAGTAGTTCTATAACCAGCAAGATAATTATTAGCGGCTAAATTAGCATTTGCATCTCGTTGTGCAATTGCAAGAGCTACAGGATTTGGAGAAAGCGTAAATTGATAATTGGCCGCAGAATGAAGTCCTACTAGTGTGTCACCACTAGCAGCTCCTGCCGCTGTTGCTGGAAAAGCACTCCATTTTATATCTGCCATGGCTTACTCCGTAATCATGAATTCAAGGGTTGATTCAGTTATCATAGGTATTCCGCCCTCTGTAATCATTCGCTCAAGAGGAGGAGGTGGCACACCGCCACCTTCTTCCATTGAGCTTGAATAAGGCGAGAACGTTAGCGGTTCTTCGTTTGTTAAATTTATTCCTAAAGCATTATTTAAAATGCCCATTTTAGTTCTGATATGGTGGAATAATTTGGAATTCAATCATGACAAACGGTGAGGTTGAATCTGGTGTAATTACCGATATAGTTTGTCCTTTGCTCACCTGTCTTGCTGATGGATTTAATACAGATGTTCTTGCACCCATAGTTCCATTTGGAACTGCTGCTGTTGTTGTAAAGCTTACAAAAACATTAGCGCCCGGTGTATAGGTAAAAATTGCAATCCAATTAGGGTAATTAAGAGGAACTGTGACACTTTGTGCAACGTTCGCGGCTAAAGAGCACCCAAAGATGTCATAGGTTGGAATGATACCAAAACCATTATATCCATTTATGTCACGTGTCATCGAAAATTTAGTTGACATCTATTTTTCTCCTTAATATGTTCCAAGGCGTGAATCTGCTGTCCAATTTAAAACAACAGGAAATGTTTGTGCAGAAACACCACTTGTACCTGATACCAAAAATCCATTTGCTGAACTTTCAACGACCGTCGCATCTGCCCAGCTTACATCGACTGTTCCTGGTGGAAGCATAGTTAATGTGGTTGGAAATGAGTTCCCAGACAATGGATTAAATGTAGTTACAATCGGGGCATGAATCATAGGGGTTTCATAATTAACTGGGAATGCGCATCCTGGAGCACTAGCACCATTTGTCTGGATAAAATAACTCTCGCCCATTCCAAGTCCTACATTTTGAGCGGGCACAAGTCCTTGTATGAATGATTTTTGATAATAATATTGCAAGCCTTGTAATATTTGTGCGCTATCTAAAGGCTGTGGAATAGTTGAATACGCCCCGTTTGCCATGGTGCAATATTGAATTTGCACATTCTGGGTTGTAAGCATTGTATTAAACCCAATTACAATAGCAAAATAAGTAGCAGTTGCAGCCCCACTATTATCAAACCAATCATTAATAAGAAATGCACTTGGACCACTTGGTGATATTTGAACTGAAGCTGTGGAATTATTTCCAGAGCCAAGTCTTGGTATTTGATTCCATCCGGATGTAATAGTTGTTGGAACACCTGCTGTTAAAGATGAGAAAAATACTTGATGATTGCTCGTTATAGGAGGATTTGGCAAAGAAGCATTATTTGTCCACCACAATGATATATTTGCATTTAAAGTTCCACTTGTAACTGTTGCACCTAAAAGAACAGATAAATCATAAGACAGCAATTTGTTAACAGAAGGTGCGGCCAAATACTGAACTAAAGCAAACTGTGTATTAGATGTAGTAGATGCAGTTAAGCCAGATGCGGCTGTAAAAGTATAACTTAATGCGTTACCTACTGATTCAAATGCAATTGTTTGGTCAGCAATATATCTTGCAGTGTTATTACCAAGACCTGATACACCAACAGTTACACCTAAAGCTTGACAAGGATTATTTCTAAAATCCCATCCTAATAACCAAGAAGGAATAGGCTTAAATATCAAAGAAGCACTTGAAAATGAATATAGGTTACTCACTTGCTCAGGTATAGATTGCTGCACATATAATGGTAACACAGACGAGTTTGCAACTTGCACAAGTTGCACACTTGATATGGATACTGTAGCACCTGTTGGAATAGATACCCAAACATTTACATAACCATTAGGGCCATCCATAGAATATGGGGTTGTGATTTCAGCGCTAACTGAACCATATGACCAAGCTCCACCTGCAATTGTGCTAAACACTGCTAATGGTATAGCAGGTGGTGGTGGTGAAATGGCCGCAATATTAGATTGCTGATAATACATTTGCAAAGGAACAACAGTAGACGAAGATGCTGCAAATCCACCATTTATAAATGAGGTTGCTGTGTCTGCTGCTGGAAATGCCAATAGTCTTGGATTTCCTGAAATTTGTTGTAATAAATTACACTGAGTAACCCCTGTTCCAACAGTGATTGTTATGGCATAAGGCGCTTGTGTAATAATATCTGCATTTAATTGCAGTTGAGAAACAGTGACCGTGCCTGAGCCTGTCGTTTGAATCTGCCAGCCTGGGGCTATTGTATATAATGAACCAGAACCTGACACATTAAATGTATATGGACCCATACTACTATTTATTGTGCTTGTTCCTACAACTGGAATAGTAAAAGAAGTGGGTTCAAAAGATATTTGTTCAAACTGAGGATTAAGCAGTTGATTCTGCGTTAAGGCAAGCTGTGCTGAATTAGCGCTTCCACCTGATAATGAATCTGGAGGCCAATAAGTTAGTGAGAACTGAAATACACCGGAGTTATTTTGAACTGTAATAAAGTATGGCTCTGGATTGCCAGGAGGGGTTACCCCAAACTGTCCTGGGTCGCTATCCCATGGCCAGTAATAAGGGATTAGGTTATTACCTGAATCATCTACAAATGTGCCTATAGAAGATAGTTCAAGGGGATTTGGTAATTGTATGAAGCTTACTTTATTGTCTACGGTGTTTGAAATTTCATAAACTGATTTTTTAGTAGTGAAAGAGGGATCGGAATAAAAGGTTACAAAACCGCCAGATAAGGGTAGACCTGTGTCTTTATCTAAAAATATATATTGCAATGGAACTGATGCAACAAAATTGGGGTTTGGTAACGGCATTGAGTCATCCAATCTTCAATACAATAATACAGATTTTACTCTTTTTATATAAGATTACAACAATTCAATTTTGATATATTATACTACTGTGATAATGGTCAGGAGACATTGGATGCCCGCCCCACATAGCTCATATCAAATACAGGAAGTACCACTAAAAATAGTGGGTGGCGTACACTACGGTCGCTATCCTAAGATATCTCAAGAAGAAACATGGAACTTCATTATAAGCGATGGATTCTTAGTCCCATATGCAGGATATAAGAATGTTGCAACACTCGCTGCAGGCTCCCAAGGTAGAGGCCTATATAGAAGCATTCGTTCAGGCCTTATGTATGCGGCAGTTGGATTTTCATTCTATTCAATTAATACAAGTCTCGAGGCAACTCTTTTAACTTCTCCACTCAATCAGTTTTTGACTAATTCTGGTGACATTTACATAGCTGAAAATAATAACTCACAACTTTGCATAACAGATGGACAATATGTATATATATATAATTATAGCACTGGTGTTTTTGAAAAATTAACTAGCTCTCAATTCCCATTTCAGGCACCTGGATACGTATCATTTCAAAATGGACGATTTATCATCGCATGTAATGGAACTACAAACTGGGTATTATCCGATTCTAACGATGGCACAACATGGTCCATACTTCCAAAATCAGTTGGCTCCTTGCAAACAAAACCTGATTTTGTACAGGCCGCAGTTCCTGTGCCTGGGGGTGGTAATAACCTATTAGTATTTGGGAAAACGGTTGCAGAGCTTTGGCAAGATGTTGGAGCCGCAACCTTTCCATATCAAAGAAACTCGACATTTAATTGTGATTTTGGATGTATTAATGCATCCAGTATTGCTTCATTAAACGATGTTATTGTCTGGATAGGGATTAATGAGCAAACAGGTCCTGTTCTTATGACCTATCAACATAATGCCATTAATCAGATTTCAACTGATGGTATAGACTTTAAATTAGGGAACTTGATTCAACCATCAGACTGTACAGGTTTTTTATATTTACAAGATGGTCATCTTTTGTATCAATTTACCTTTATAACTGACAATTTATCTTACGCATATGATTTTACTACTAAAGAATTTTCCTCTGTATCAGATCCAAATCTCAACTACCATATTGCACGCCAAGTTGTTTATTACCTTAACACTTATTTTTTCGTAGCCCTAAACGATGGAAACTTATATCAATTTGATACTCTATTCCCGTTCGCAGACTATGGGGATGGAAATGTGCAGGTCATACCAAGAATAAGAATCACACCACCATTTAGACTACCAACTCAACGTTATTTTGTTATCAACAATATTGAATTTACAATGGAGCAAGGCCAACCTAATATGGTTACCTTTACAAGCAATGTGCCAGGAATTGCAAATCAGCTCATTACAACAGAATCAGGAATTATAATTACGACAGAAAGTGGTGTTGAAATTGGAACAGAATCCACAACCATTAGCGAATCTGCAGCTTATGTTACGAGTGATGCATGGATTTATCTTGCCATATCAAGAGATGGTGGAGAGTCATTTGGTAATTTCTTACAGCAAAATATGAATCCAACAGGCGTTAGAAAGAGTAGAATTATCTATCAAAGACTAGGACTTGCAAATGATAGTACAGTATATTTAAAGTTTGTAGGATTGATTCGCTTTGTTGTAACTGATGGTGCTATGGAAATTTATCAATAATATAAAATTGGTATATATTAAACCAAAAAGATTGAATATAATATTAAAATCACATGGAATGTTTGGATAGATTATGTCAGCTGATATCCTAATAGTGCGCAATGAGGTCAGGGTACCAAATTTACCTTTGGGTGCTATTGTAGATAGTAATGGCATGCCAACATCAGATGAACAAACATTCAGACAAGCCCTATTAACCTTATTACAAAATATCATAGGCCCTGAAGGATTAGTTGCACCAACCTTAACCGCCTCACAAATTACAACAGTTCAAAATAATACTCAATCTGTTCCTGGCGCTACTCCATCATCATATTTTACCTGCCAATTTGGAACAATGGTTTATAACAGTGATGCCAACAGCATACAAATCACAATAGATAATGGGTTTGGAGCTCCGGTATTTAAAACTGTGACCTTAACTTAGGAGACAAACATGTTAGGAGCAATTGGAGCAGGATTAGGTGCATTAGGAGGGCTTGGCAGTATTGGACAAGGACTGCTTGATATATTTGGAAAGAAGAAGAATCCTGCCGATACTGCCAATAAGTATATAAGCCAAATTCCTGGTACCTATGAGAAATATCTATCTCCTTATATCCAAGCAGGTCAAGGCGCATTGCCTGAGCTTCAAAATCAATATAAAGATTTACTGGGTGGTAATGTCTATAATAAATTGGGTGAAGGATATAAAGAATCTCCAGGCTATAAATTTAAATTATCCCAAGCTTTGCAAGCTGCAGAACATGCTAATGCTGCAGGTGGAATGCTAGGTACACCTGCGCATGAGATGCAGAATATGCAATTAGCAAACGATATATCTTCTCAAGACTTTGAGAATTATCTTAACCATCAGATTGGATTATATGGGATGGGGTTACAAGGTGAGCAAAATCTTGGAAATATGGGGTTTCAGTCTTCTAATAGCATGGCCGATGCAATCTCGAATGCGTTAACTCAGCAAGCTGGTTATGGATATTCTGGTGCAGCCGGTCAAAATTCTACTAGAGCACAAGGGTTTGGTAATATAGGTGCTGGATTTGGTCAGATAGGTGGGTCGATGATGGGCCAGGACTTTCTTCATGAATTAGCCAATATACTATCTAAGTCACGTAAATCGGAGACTGCATAATGTATAATCCATTTATCAATGCTTTTAGATTAAGTCCTGAAGAAGCTGGTGGCGGTCCTGATTTAGCATCTGCTATTTCCAAAGGTCTTAAAACTGGATTTGAGCCAGCTGCTACTTCATCTGATTTGTTAAATAAAATGCTACGAGCAAAAATGACAGAGCCTTATGCAAGAAGAGCGGATGAATGGTTCAATGCAGAACTTCAAAATAAATTATCTGGAAATCAGTTAGATACTTTGAAAATTCAAGAAATGTTAATGAATTTAAAAGACAGGCAATCTTTTAATGATGCACTTACTTCTGGTCCAGGAAAAATTCCTGGCACTGGGCATCCGGCTGGCATAAATGAAGAAAGTAACATTTCAGATACAAATGAGCCCAATATTATAAGTCCTGGAGATCCAAATGCATATCATTTAGATGAAATGTGGGATAATCCACTTCATAGAAAAATGCTTAAATTAAAAGGTTATGACAAAAAAGAACAAGTTAAATACGACCCCAGCACAGGCCTTAGCTCAGTTATAACTACTTATCCCAGTGGCAAAGTAACCGTAACACAAAATGGCCAAACTGGCATTGAAGCTCCACTTACCAACGCCCAAAAAACCCAACATCAAAATGTTGTAAATAATATTCCGAAAACAACTAAAAAGATTGAAGAAATTATCGCTTCTCCTTCCCCATTAGAAGTGCCTGGATTTC
>Ga0247694_1000264_pt1 | contig 13703 bp, 13 predicted proteins | sample CNK35_metaG_FD_182736 | JGI IMG/M metagenome (GOLD analysis project Ga0247694, IMG submission 182736) | Soil microbial communities from Purdue University Martell Research Forest, Indiana, United States - CNK35 | ecosystem: Environmental > Terrestrial > Soil > Temperate forest > Bulk soil...
TCGCATCCCGATCTCGTGCACCTTGACCGCGCGAAGAACGAGTCGGGCGCGGATCAGAAACGATTGAATTTGCCCGAGGATGTGTACACGGGAATCTGGTGGTACGCGCGATTCCCGAATCACTACTCGGGCGACGGCTCCGTGGCGACAAAGGAGCTTGGCGAATGGAACATGAAGAATTGGATCGACGCCATTGTCGAGGCCCTTCGCGCGGCGAAGGCCGACGACCAGAGTCTGAAAATTCAGAACGAATTTTACGAGAAGAGTAAACACCCGCTTGATACGCGGCCGTGAGTTGTAGCGAGCTGGTGACTTGGGACTGGTTGCTCGTGACTCGTGTTCGGGGTAGTGTGACCGGTGTTCCGCGACGTGTGGCCTATGACCCTTGAGGGAGAGAGGACCCCTGCTCCTTCCGAGGCTCGGCGTAAACAGGGTCGCCAGGAATCCGGAACAAGATGGTGAAGGTTTTGTCTGGAAGGAGAGGGCCCCCACCCCCATTTTTTTGGAAGTGTTCATTCTAAAGGGTTTTAAGTGCTCTGTTTTGGAAGTGCGGATTCCAAAGGGGTTACAGGCGGGTTTTGCGGAAGTGCGGATTCTAAAGAGGTTAGTGACTCGTGACTGGCGAATTGTGACTGGTGGAGGAGAGAGGCGTTCCTGCCGAGGGCTAGATCTTTTGTGGGTGAGTTGGGCCGCGGAAAGAGGAGACGAGCACGGACCTAAAGGTCCGCCACTACAAAGCCAGGAGAGAGCTGTGCGGGGGAGAGGTTGGTGCGAGCGAAACATGGGAAATGATAGCAGGGAATTTAATTACTGTCAAGGTACAGTACCTGGGTACTTATCATTCGAATGAGACGCGGGGAAGTTGAAGAGTTAGAAGGAGTTGGCGGGAAATTTGTAGTTTGGTGAGACGGAAAATGCGGAAAAGTAAAAGGCGCACATGAAAACCGCCGGAGCGAGCGAAAAGGCCCCACCCTTTCACAAGCCAAAATCGAAAGGGTGGGCCACCCCGAAAAAGTGCAAAGTCAAAATCGAATCAGCGCGTTAAGGATGGTCCACCCGCCGCTCCGAAAAGCGCTCCCCGGCGCAGCGCTCAGCGGTAACTGACCTTCACACAGCTACAAAAAGCCGCTTGGTCTTAGGCTGCCGTACTCTGGCTCAGAATTTGAGCTGTCTTTTGATGCCCGAGAAGCTTAGCGCGAGAGAGGGCGGTATTCCCGGTCCGATCTTTGAGCCCGACTTGAGCACCAGCCTTAATCAGTAAAGCTACAGCGTTTGGCCAGTCTCCCTTAGTCGCTGCCCAGACAAGCGCGGTGCGGCCTTCCTTGTCCTGATAGTCTACCTTTGCGTGGCGCTCCAACAAGAGTTGCAGGACTTCGATGGCTCCTGCTTTGGCGGCTTCCATCAGAGGCGTCTGGCCATCTGAGTCACTAGCATCGATCTCAGCTCCGTGTTGGAGAAGCGCTTCGACTGCGCCTCGCTTATTGCTACCAGCAGCGGTGTGTAGTGGCACCTGGCCATCGCTCTCCAGCCTAACGTTCGGATTAGCTCCACGACACAGCATAACAACCAACACGTCCCGCGAGCCATTTCCAGCGGCACGGTGCAACGGGGTGTCGCCGCGAGAAGAGAGGATGGATGGGTCAGCCTTGTTTTCTAACAGGATTATCGCGCTCCCTGTATAGTTCTTTTCTGCAGCTCGGTGAAGCGCGGTATCACCTTGGGCGTCTAATGCATTGGGGTTCCCCCCCATTCTTAGCAAAGCTCCAACTAATAAAGCGTCGTTCTTCTCCGTGGCCAAATGGATCAACTGATCGCCAGATTCCAAGACTAGATCCGGATTCGCCCCTTCACTCAAGGCAGCGACGAGTTGTTGAACGCTGCCTTTGTGGATCGCTTCTTCAGCTCTCGTATCCTGCAAGTTCGCACCCATCTAAAAGACCCAACCTAGTTGCCCCAACCATCCCCACGCCCCTGCGCCAGCTCCGGCACCTGCGGCGGCCCCTCCGAAAACAGCCGGTGCAGAATAGCCTGCACCCAAAAGAGCGTCACCAATCAAAATGTCGGTCCAAAACTTCTCCATCAGCCTTGCAGACTCCTCTTCAAGCTGCAGTTCCAGCATCGTCTTTGGAATATATGGTTGCGGAATCTTCTTATAGACGGGCTCGAAAGTGCAGGGAGGAATTTTGGGCCCGTTCTTGCAATCCCTCTGATATTTGAAGATATCAATCGCAAGGTTGATCTGCATGCCCACGATCTGACCAAAGTGGGAACCGGGAACTGTCGTGCGTATTTGTCCCCCTGCTCGATAGGTGGCTCCTCCCAAACCGTCGGCAATCGGGTCATAGTTCGCGATCTTCTTCTTAAGAATATCGGCACGCCTCCGAATGTCTCGGAGGAGTTTGTTGCATTCTTCGGGAGACATTGCGAGCCCAGTTGGGTCAGTCCAACCGGTAGGACTGTTCATGGTGTACGCGTATAGATTTATCCCTCCCCTAAAGCCACTAGGATCTTCACGGAGGAAACGGCCGGTGTTTGAATCGTAGTATCTGGCACGATAGTAATACAAGCCAGTTTCGGAGTCAGATTCGCGTGCGGTGTATTGGAACGGATTCACGAGCGAGCCGGTCGAAGCCGTCAGTTTGCCGAACGAATCATAGGTGTACGTGTTGGCGATCGATCCAGCTGAGTTGCTTATCGAAGTGACCGAGCCGAGGCCGTCGGCATGGAAGTAGCTCGTCGCGCTGCTGCGCAACATCGCAAGGGGTTCGTCGATATTCTGCGTGTCCTCGTAGCGGGCCACGACGGCCCCTGACGCATTGGTTTCTTCGACCAGATTGTCGCCTTGTGGGTAAGGTCGCGGATTTCGTAGGAGCCGGAGGTGAGCGTGCCGGGCAGAGTGTTGCCGTCCTTGTCAGGAGCGCCTTCGCGAATGAGTTTGCCGATGTCCATCCACATCTGATCGCCGGGCTGGAGGGTCTGGTCCAACTCGTACTTTTGAGTCCCATGATTATAGAAGAGGGTGAAGGCCGCTTTGGTTGGCTGGGTACCGCCGTTACCGACAGTGATGATGGAATCGTGCTGGGGATCATACTGCCACTGGCTACCGGCCCAATGGCCGGCAAGTTGGTCGGAGAAGGGCGTCTGGGCGCCATAGCGCAAGGATTTATCGTAGCTGGCGGCGACGGCGGCGACCTCGCCCGGCAATCCACTCGTCGTCAGGGTGACGGAGGCCCACTGGGCAGTTTGCGGGAGGGTTTTGCCGTCTTGAAGAGGGGCGACGTCGATGCGGAGGCGCGGGGCGGATCCGTGGCGGATTGCTGGCTACTTGGGGCGGTCAACCACTTCGAGGGACGTTACCGGGTGGATTTCCCAGGCGGTGGCGCGCCAGTCGCGGGGACGGTTTGGAGCGGTGTTGACAGACTGCGATTCGTGCTCGGTGTCGAAAAGAAGCCAGCCACGAACGCGGACCCAGCGCCCCTGGAAATGGTCACGGAGAGCGCGAGTGGACCAGTCTTCGCCGTGCTGCTCCGCGATGGAGCGCCAGCGCGGAGTCACTTCCACGATGACTCGGCGAGTTTCCGAACTGTTTAGAGGGTCGAGCACGAGTTCGATATGCGTGTCGCGGTCCGGCGGATCCGTGGCGCGGCAATTGACGGTTTCGACGCCGCCGACCTTTACATCCCAGACATAGCCGGTGATTTCCGCGGCGTGGCGATCGTTCCATCTGCCACGGTCATCGCCGGGATCCAGCATGGCGTCGAGCGTTACGCGCGGGTCGATCTGCTGGGGGTCCGGCGCAGTATAGCGATTCTTGAGGAGATTCAATTCACGGACGGCGGGGTTTGACGCATCCCCTTCCATGCCGCAGCCGTTGTAAGTCTCGAGCGCGGGTTGAGGCGTCACGTGCGGACGGGCAGGCTGGTGCAACCAATTCCATAATGCAAGGAGAGCGAGCGCGGCGAGCAGAAAAGGCCAGATTTTGTTTCTTGAACGCGCCATATTTATTTTATGGAAAAGCCCCTTTGTTTTTGCGACGGGATGACCAGCTTGCGTTCTTCGTTGCTGAAATAAGCTGAATGATAACGCATCAAATGGGCGAGAAGCAGGCGAAGAGAATGAAGACCGGGGTAGTTAGCGGACGCGACGGAGATGTGCGAGCCAGCGAGTGAGGATCGAGATGGAGGCGGCCTCGAGGTCGATGAATTCGAGACCCATGCCGATCTTAGGCTTTACGATGCGGACCATGGCTAGGGCTTCGACGGTTTCGTTTTTACGCGTCAAGGTGACACGCGCGCGGGACCTGACCGCGAGCGGCTTGCTGGTGCAGACGAAGCAGCCGCCGAGGGACAGATCCGAGGTGACGCCTTGCGAGCGTGCGCCGGATTCAAGATCGAGAACTTCCGCGTCAGCGGCAAAAGGATAACGGATGGCATAACGGCGGTCGCGCAAACTTACTTTGTGCGACGCGCCATCGGCGGTTCGGTCGTTCATGGTGATAACGTTGCCCACTGTCCATTAGACCGGGGAATAGCGAGTCAGGACGAGCCGGAAGAGCGTTCCCCTCTATCCCTTAAGACTGCCAGAGAAGGCAAAAAATAGCGGAATTGCGAGGGACAGGAGGACGAAAGAGGCAACAGGGCGAAGAGTTTCGGGGCGTTGGCGAGAGGTGCATGAACTATTAGTTGGTACGACAAAATGCAAGGATGCAAGGAAGCATGCGGGGGGCGAGGATGCTAGTCTGAAATGGAAGTTTTCCCTCATGACAAACGAAACGATGAGAAGCGACGGACTGCGGCAAAGCGACCGCGTGAGCTTCCGCATGCCCGTGGAGGCATCATGGCTCACAAGCGACGGAGCGCCTGTGAAGCACGTCGCGGAGACGCTGTTGGTAAGCCGCAATGGAGGCGTTTTGCGGCTGGACCAGAAACTGACCGCAGGACAAGAGATCACGTTGCGGCGGTCAGAAGGGGACCTAGTAAGGACGGCGCGGGCGCGAGTGGTTGCGGAAATCGACCAGGATTCTGACGGATTTTTGTACGCCATCCACATCACGGAGCCGCGAGCGGACTTCTGGGACATCGACTTCCCCGCGCCACACAAGGCCGAAGAAGCGCTTGCCAGACTGCTGATGGAGTGCGGCTTCTGCCAGAGGCGCGAAGTGGTGTATTTGAGCGAGCTGGAGCTGAAGTCTTTCGAAGTGCGGAAATGCGTGGCGAGACTGTGCAAACATTGCGACACGCCATCCATTTGGATCGAAGCACAGTCGGAAATGAGGACTCCAGAAAAGGACGCGGCACATCCGCAGCCGGTGGAAGATCGGGTGATCCCCCGGCGGAACAGGACGCGCGTGAAGGCACGGGTACTCGCGTGCATTCGTCGACGCGGATTTCAGGAAGAAGTGGCGGTGTGCGAGGATTTGTCGAAGGGTGGGCTGAGTTTTCGAAGCCGGAACAAGTACGAAGAAGGATCTCGCGTGGAAGTGGCGGTGCCCTTCACGCCAGGGAGCGGGGCAATCTTTGTGCCGATTCGGATTGTGTTCTCGCAGGCGATCGCGGCAGCGGGATTGTACAGGCACGGGGCGGCGTATATACGGTTACCGCTTGATACATAGATCAGCCAGCTCATAGGCAGTGGCGGACCTCGAGCGAACAACTCACCACGAGCATAAGCAAAACGAAAGGCCAGTACAGAGCAAGAGGCGCGCCCACCAGAAACCAGAGGCCTTTCTTGCGGAAGCGGAATATACACACAGCCGGAGTGACAAACCAGACAAGCGCTAAACAGACGCGAATGCGAATGGGTACGTCCCAGCGGCCCGGCGAGAATAAGTATGAAAAAAAACAACCAAAAGAAGCAGTGACGAGCGATGAGACAACTAGCCCTTGACTGATTGTCACGTGTTCCACCTGAGTCATTCTGAGGTGGTTTTAGTCGACGCTGGCAATGGCAGCGTTGCGCTCGTTGCGGCGGCGGCGCAGGTAGTGCATGGAAATGTTGAGATAAGCCTGGCCACATGGTGTTTCAATGGCGATGACCATGGCTTCCGTATCGGCGCTGCCTGCCAGACCTTCTTCGTTCATGTGAATTTCCGGCGGAAAGACTTTGAAACGGAAACCCTGATCATTGAGAAGAGTGACCGAATTGCCGATGACCATGTTCGCTAGCTCGCAAACGGTCTCGCGGACAACCTGGTCGCTTTCCGGGACTTCCGAGCCTGCAAGATGGCTGGCGACCTTCATGGCAACTTCGGGGGAGAGATCGAGAATGACGCGGCCTTCAATGTCGCCTTTGATGGCGATCAGAGCGGCAACGCCTTTGCGGCGATAGGTATTCTCGTCCATGGAGAGGTCGAGAATCTTCGTCGGCGACTGAAGAGATTCGGCGAACACCGCGTCAGCGGCGTTGATAAACGGCTGGATGAGTTCCATTCTCATGCGCGGTTCTCCCCTGCGAAGGCGACGGGGGCGCCCGCGGCATTGGGATCGTCACTCAGAACGTAGCGGAGAATTTCGTAGAGCACCTCTGGCTTGACAGGCTTCTGCACGAAGTGCTTGGCGCCTTTCTGGAGAGCGGCCAGAATGTTTTCCTGGTAGCCCACCGATGAGACCATGACGATGCGCGCGTCGCCATGCTGGCGAACGATGCGCTCGACGGCCTCGATGCCTTCCATCTGCGGCATGGTGATGTCCATGAGCACGATGTCGGGCTTGGTGCGGTTGAACTCCGCGATGGCCGTGAGGCCGTCGCCAGCTTCCCCCGCGACTTCACCGCCGAACATCTCAATCATCTTGATGATGTTCTTGCGAGCGAAGACGGAGTCGTCCACCACGAGGTAGCGAACGGGTTGATTGTCTTTCCGTAACAGAGCGGCGAATTGTTGCATGGCCTTCTCCTTCTCCCGGCACGGTGTTATGTGCGATGGGAAGAAACGGGTGTCCTTTCTGACTTCTCGTTCTTGTCGTTCTTCTCGAATTTTTCTGAGCTAGAGCGATCTCCACCGTAGTTTTGAACAAGGAAGGCGGGCAGACCGTCCAGCGGAATCACTTTGTTTGCGTATCCTTTGGAAATTGCGGCGCGGGGCATGCCGCTGACCACGCAAGTATCCTCGCTTTGAGCGATGGTCATGCCTCCGGCGGCTTTGAGCGCTCCGAGACCTTCCGCGCCATCTTCACCCATGCCGGTCATCAGGAGGCCGACAGCCGTGATACCGAATTGTTGGGCGACCGAATGGAACAGAACATCGGCGGATGGACGGTGACCATTGACGGGAGGGCCATCGGACAAAACGGCCATATCTCCGCGCGGCATGCGCCGAACCATAATGTGGCGATTTCCAGGACAGATGAGCACGCGGCCCGCAAGGAGCAGATCCCCTGAGCGCGCTTCTTGAACTTCGAGAGCACAGCATTCATCGAGCCGCTTCGCGAACATTTCCGTGAAACCTTCCGGCATGTGCTGAACGACGAGAATGCTCGCGGGAAAGTCCGCAGGAAGCTGAGAAAGCACGTATTGAAGGGCGTTGGGGCCGCCAGTGGAAATCCCGATGGCAACTATGCGATTCGGGGGCAGCGCGGCCCGAGAGGGCTTCTTCTTGCGCTGAGGAGGATCATCGGAAACGACCGCAGCCGGCAATTTGCGGCCTGCTGCGCGCTTGGCTACCTTGATTTTCTCGATCAGCAGCTCCGCGATGGAATCGAGATGCCCCGCGGCGGCGTTCTCGGGCTTGGGGACAAAGTCTATGGCGCCGAGGGCGAGGGCCTTGAGAGTGGCGTAAGCGCCCTCCTTCGAATGCGTGCTGAAAAGTACGACGGGCATGGGAGCACGACGCATGATGAGACGGAGAGTTTCCATGCCGTCCATGCGGGGCATTTCGAGGTCGAGAGTAACGACATCGGGGTGCAGCTCTTCGATTTTCTTGAGGGCGAAAGCGCCGTCCATGGCCGTGCCGACGACTTCGATGGAAGGATCGCGAGCAAGGATCGAAGGAATCAGTTTCCGCATGAGGGCGGAATCATCGACGACGAGGACTTTGATCCTGGCGCTCATGCAATTGCACCCAGCGGTACGGCGCGAGCCAGGCGCGAGAGAACGGCGGGCACATTGAGAATCAGCACGACGGTGCCATCGCCAAGAATCGAAGCGCCGCTCACAAGGTCGCTTGCGACGATATCGCTCGGAAGCGCCTTAATGACCAACTCTTCCTCTCCAACCATGCTGTCCACGACAAGGCCAAAGCGCTTTTCCGCGGAGCCGATCACAATCACAAAGTGTTTCTTCTTTTTCGGCTCGCTTTCTATGGCGCGAAGGCGGCTCAAATGCTCGAGGCGCACGAGGGTGAGAATTTGATCGCGCAAACGTAAAACTTCGCGCTGATCCACGCGATGGATCTCCTGCTCGTTGATCCGGGAGATTTCAACGACGGACGAAAGCGGAACGGCAAACAGGCGGCCACCCACGCGGAAGAGCAAAGTCTGGATGCTGGCGAGGGTGAGCGGGGCTCGCAATTGAACGGTGGTGCCGCGCGCTTTTTGGGTGGAGATGTGTACGGTGCCCTTTAATTTGTCGAGCACGCTGCGGACTACGTCCATGCCGACACCGCGGCCGGAAACCTCAGTAATCTCGGAAGCAGTGCTGAAACCCGATTCAAATATAAGATTGAGGGCTTCTTGATCCGTGAGGCGTGCGGCTTCCGCCGCCTTGATAATTCCCTGCCTGACGGCTTGCTGCCGCACGTGGGCCGGATCAATTCCCCGGCCGTCATCCCGCACTTCGATGACGACCTGCGTTCCCTGATGATAGGCGTTGAGAGAGATGGTGCCACGCGCGGGCTTCGCAGCGGCCAGCCGTTCATCGGCAGGTTCGATGCCATGACCGACGGCGTTGCGCACAAGATGCATCAGCGGCTCTCCCAGGGCGTCGAGAATGCTTTTGTCCAGATCCGTGTGCTGCCCTGAAATGTCCAGCGCCACGTCCTTGCCGCACTGCTTAGCTACGTCGCGCACGACGCGCGGGAAACGGCGGAAGAGCTGCTCAACGGGCACCATGCGAATTTTCAGCACGCATTTGTGCAATTCGTCGAGAACACGTGATTGAAACCCCAGGGCGTCAGCCAGCTTGGCGCGAACGGGGTCCCGTGCATGGCGCTGATCAAACTCCATGAGCGCGCGATGGAGCATGGACTTGCCGATGATGAGCTCGCCTACAAGATTCATGACGGCATCAATCCGGCTCGCGTCGACGCGGAGGGAACTTTCAGCGACGGCGGCCACCGCCGAACCCGGCTGCCCAGACTTGGCCGGGTCGGCAAGATCGCTTTGATCCGCGACGCTAGCCACAGACTTGGTAGCCTGGGCCTCGAGAAGATCGCCGAGCAGTTGGTGCTCCGGGGTCGCGGCGGTTGAGGCGTGCTCGACGCGAAGATCAGAAACGATGGAAGGTATACAGCAGCGCTTCTGGATGACGTCCAGCGGCTGAAGGCTTGCAACAGCGGCCTCCACGATTTCGACGCTGGCGGCGGCCAGATTGTCTTCCGGGCGAAGTGCGATAAGAGTGCCGCAACCGTGAAGCACGTTGCGGATAAGCTGAAAGGCGGCGGCGCGCATCAGGCTGTCCGGGTCGATGCGCAGCGCGACGTTGTAAACCGTTTCGCCGCGGTGGACAGCCTCGGAGATCATGAGCTGTTCGTACTCCGTCCACGCAAAGCTCGCAAGTACACTCTCTGGCGGTTGCGGAGGCAATACCGGAACGGCTGCGTCCACCAACAGGCTGCGGATCAAGCCGTGCAGTGTCTCCAGGGATGGAAGCTTCTTCCCGCGCTGGTAGGCTGCGAGCATGGCCTCGAAAGAATCTGCAGCCGCGAGCACGACCTCAGCAAATCGAGAGCCGTATTTCTGTGCGACTTGCGGCGTAAGGACATCTTCGAGCTCGTGAGCAAGCTCGCTTAACTTCTGAAACCCGCACGCTGCCGAGTCGCCCTTGAGCGTATGCACGGAGCGCCGAACTCGGCGAATGACTTCTTCATCGGCCGGGTGCGCCTCGAGTTCAAGCCCCGCCTCGTTCAGGGACTGCAGGAGCTCATTCGCGCTTTCGAAGAAGATGGCGCGAAGCTCTGGGTTGCGATCTTCGGGCACCTTGCTCAAGAATTTGTCTCCACGCGCTGATAAGCGGTTCCATTGTTTTCATGGACCATGCGGAACTTTTGTGTGAGGCCGAAAAGGCTCTCCGCATGGCCGACAAACAGGTAGCCGCCGGGATTCAGGCAATGCCAAAACTTCTCGATAAGGCGCTTCTGCTCCGCTTCGTCGAAATAGATCATGACGTTGCGGCAAAGAATGATGTCGTTGCGGCGGGGAAGAAATTCAGTTTTGAGATTGTGGAAGTCAAACTGAACAAGCTGTTTGAGGAGCGGCTTAATGGCGTACTTATCGCCGGACTTTTCGAAGTAGCGCAAGCGGCAGGTGTAATCCACCGGCTCCATTTGCTGTTCGGTGTAGACACCTTCCTGCCCGACACGAAGGCTGGCGTAGCTGATATCAGAAGCGACGATTTCCAGCTTCCATGGCGGAGGAATCAACGGTTTGGGAGAAGGCATGTCGAACGGCAGCGGATTGCGCAGATAGTAGTAAGCCAGCGCATCGCAAATCAATATGGCCACGGAGTAAGGTTCCTGACCACTGGAACAACCGGCGCTCCAGACGCGAAGATTCCAGTCGCGGCGCTCCTGTTTTTTGCGAAGCAAATCTTCCAGGACACGTTTCTGCAAGAGGTCGAGCTGTGGCTTGTTGCGGAAGAAACTCGTTTCGTTGACGGTTAAATTTTCGAGCAGCAGCGCGAGCTCGGCGCGTCCCTCGCGGCTGGTGAGCAAGCGGTAATAGCTGTAAAAGGAATCCAGCTGGCAGGCTTTCAGTCGGCGTTGGAGGCGGTCTTTCAGAAAATGGGAGCGACGCTCGTCAAAAAACATGCCGCACTCCTGATAGACGAGCGTCTGCAAGAGTTTGAGTTCGGGTTCGGTGAGTTGGACCTGAGCGGTTAGAGTTCCCATGAAATAAGCGGCGATCCGTCAGTTCTGCTAACCCGGCAACTAATGGCCGGCGTTACTTTGCAGCGAGGACGGTGTCCGCGGCCTCCTCAAGTCGTTTGAGTTCCGGCCGATGCAAAAGCTTGGAAATATCCAACAAGATGATGAGACGGCCACTGAGCTTGCCTACACCGGTGACGTATCCCGACTCTCCATCGGCGAAGACGGAGCCGGGGGCTTCAATTTCCGAAGGAGGAATCTTCAAGACTTCGGAAGCAGAGTTGACGATCAGGCCAAGCAATTTGTTTTCAAGCTCCACCACCAAAATCCGGTTCTTCTTGTCCGGCTTGATTTCCGTGAGGCCAAAACGCTTCCGCAAATCCATTACCGGAATTATTTTCCCCCGCAGATTGATCACGCCCTCGACAGAGTCTGGCGCGCTGGGAACCGCGGTGATTTCCGGAACGCGGACTATCTCGCGCACCGCGCCGATCCGAACGCCATACGTCTCATTTCCAATTCGGAATCCGACGATCTGTAATTCCTTTTCCATCAAGCAATCTCCGAGACCTCAGGAACGCGCGAGTTCCGCATATTCGAACTCGCGATCGCGCCCCGAACCCTGTTGTCCCCGGCGCGGACCGCCGGACTCCGGGTGGCGCCCGCGTGTCTGCGTGGAGCGGTCCAGGACAAACCGGTCCATGCTGTCGAGCAAGTTGCGGGAGAGTTTGAGCATTTGCTCGGCGGCAGCGGACAACTCGGTCGAACTGGAGGCCGACTGCTGCACGAGCTCGCGCATCTTGTCCATGGCCCGAACAACTGCTTGGGCACCGGAAGCCTGCTCTTCAACGGCCGAGTTGATTTCCTGGGTGATTTCGGTGAGGCGGCTGGTGGCTTTGGCGATTTGGGACGACCCGACAGACTGTTCGTTGGTGGCTGCGCCGATCTCCTGGGAGAACTTGTAAACTTCGGTGACCACGTTGGAAATTTTGTGGAGGGCAGTGCCGAGTTCATTGCCCAGGCTCAAACCCTCTTCCACGATTCTCGTGCTGCGCTCCATGTTTTCGACGGCCTGGCGCGCCTCGCGCTGAATACTTTGGATGAGGTCGGCGATTTCCTTCGTGGATTGCGTCGACTTTTCCGCGAGTTTGCGAACTTCGTCCGCGACGACCGCGAAGCCCAAGCCGTGCTCGCCCGCGCGCGCCGCTTCAATGGCCGCGTTCAACGCGAGAAGGTTGGTTTGCTCCGCGAGGTCATCGATCACCTCGATAATTTTGCCGATATCGTCCGCGCGATGGCCGAGAATGTTGATGATTTCTGCTGAAGATTGAATGGCCTTGTTTGTGCGATTCAAGCCATCGGTGGCCTTTTCCATCGTCTGGATGCCGGTGACGACTTCTTCGCGGGAACGATTCGCGATATCGAGAAGGACCTTTGCCGTGTCCGCGACGCGTTGAATGGAAGTAACCATCTGATCGATGGACGCGGAGGTTTCGGCCACGCTCGAAGCTTGGACTTGCGTGTTCTTCACCACGTTTTGCACGTTGATGCTCATCTCGTGCATCGTGCTGGTAACTTCTTCAATCGCAGAAGAAGCCTGGACGCTGACCTTGGCCGATTCGTCCGCGGCCCCGGCGACTTGGTTCGAACCAGCGGAGACTTGGCCCGCGGAATCGCGCGTGGTCCGGACCAGTTCCTGCAGTCCATGGGACATGCGAAGGAAAGCATTGCCAAGCGTGTCGCGCTTGGAGCGAGGAACAACTTCCACGGTCAAGTCGCCTTCCGCGACGGACATGGAAACGTTGGCCATCTCTTTTAAGTAGGCCACCATATTGTTAAAGGTGGTGGCCAGCGCGCCGATTTCGTCGTTACGATGGATGTCGATGTTCTGATCGAGGTCACCGGAATCTCCGATTTCGCGGGCAACCGTGATGAGGTGATTGAGCGGTTCGGAAATGGACTTCGCAGTCTTGAGGGCGGCGAACACGCCCAGCGCGAGCGCCAGCAGCGTCCCGATGGTCGTAACACCCTGGCTGATGGAACTGGCCCGAGAAGCCGACTTTGTAGTTTCATCCAGAGACTTGGTGATGTCCGCGCTGGTTTGATCGAGGACAGCAGAGGATTTTGTAAGCCAGGAGGCCGGGTCTTTCTGCAAATAGAAAATCTGGAGGTCAGAGACGGTGGCGTCGCCGGAATCCACCTGGTGGCGCTTGGCAAGGAGAGGCTTGGCAAAATTGTCGGACCAGCTTATTTCGGTGCTTTCGACTTGAATGAGGGCCTTCTGGACGCTGTCGTTAGTGGTCTGCGACTGACCGCGCTTGATCAAGTCGTTGATGTCCGTGAAGCCCTTGATGACCTTTTCTTCGTCACGAGGGTCGCCGCTCAACAGGAAATTGTCCATGTTGTGGCGATTCAGCATGATTTGGTAGCGCACCGACTCCACGGTGCGCACGTTTTCGAGCGCGGAGGTGGCATCCTTGCGCGCGGAACTTTCCCTCCAGCCCGCAAGCACGTTGACGAAGAACAACAGCAACAAGATGCTTACAATCGCACCAAACCCTAGATAAAGTCTCTTCCCAATCGTCATTGCAAAATGCCTCCACTCACCCGGCGTTGCGGTGTGTTATAAACCGCTCCTGCCGACTACCGCGATTTCCTTAGCTCCCCGCCGTGAACTCAAATTCCA